>Ga0209542_10001554_pt1 | contig 53671 bp, 62 predicted proteins | sample RifCSPhighO2_01_FD_184028 | JGI IMG/M metagenome (GOLD analysis project Ga0209542, IMG submission 184028) | Soil microbial communities from Rifle, Colorado - Rifle CSP2_plank highO2_0.1 (SPAdes) (version 2) | ecosystem: Environmental > Terrestrial > Deep subsurface > Rock core/Sediment ... | reverse complement strand
TAATGGGCCCAACCGGATTTGAATTCGCCAATTGTTTTTGCAATTTCCGGCGACCTTTCGATTATCAGTCGAATGCTCCAGCCAGGCTAAGCTATGGGCCCATGTATTGAAATTATTATGGTGATAATTTATAAAGGTTTCTGGGACTTCTGAATTGATAATTTCCCAACAATTTCAATAAGTTGTTTAAGCTCTTTTTCGTTTAATTTTGCTAGTTGTTTTTGATGTTTATTTCTTAGATGCACTTCAAATTTTGACTTGATTTCTTCTATAGAATTAGAACTAACTTTAAATTTGCAGTCGCCACCTATATCTCTACAACTTGAGCTTATCATTTTTACTTCCAAAAAATTTTGTTTAAATATTAAATTAGTTTTAGATGACTTGAAAAATAACTTCTTTTTTCAATTCGATATTCCTAGGTACTAGATGAAGTAATTGTGTATCATTATCACCGAGGTCTCCTAACCAATCAGTATCGTTAGCTGAAGATGTGGAATAGGTAAAAAGTGCTTTGTATCTATCGGGTCTTATCACATCAAAATCAGCTAATCTAAAGGGGCCATAATATGGATTAAATCCTTCGTTTGGCTGAACTAGAACATAATCACTTCTTCGAATTGCATTCATATTACCGCATCTTCCGCCGCCAAATTTATTAACTTTGTTTCCCTTAGAATCAAAGACTTCAAAATAACAATATGGGAATCTCCACCTTACTTCAGAACCATCAAGTACTCTTACCAACCAGATAGATTTATTAGACCTATTGTAAATATTGGCATCTATTCTAGGGCAATTTTCCCAATAATCCCAGGATTTCAGATCTTTAGCCTTGTAAACTTCTTTATCGCAACTTAGAATTACTTCTAAATTAGGGATTGTATCTTGAGCTAATTGAGATTTATCTAGTTGAGATGCTGAAGAACTTGGAGACATACCAATTGCTAATAATCCCATTGTGCCAATGCTATTAAGTAAAAATTCTCTTCTTGTAATAAGATTTGCCATTTTATTATTAAGATCTAAATATATAAAAATGTATCTGATAAAATAAGATTTTCTCTACTTTTTGAATCAACAAAAAATTGGAACGCCTCCCGCCGGATTTGGACCGGCGACCGCACGGTTAACAGCCGTGAGCTCTACCAGGCTAAGCTAGGGAGGCATAGAATTGAGTCTCTAAAGAATATTTAAAAAGGTTTCTAAACAAAATGGATTAGTAAATAAGGCTAATCAAAAATAAGAAATTCAAAAGGTTAAAGATTATTAGATAAAAAATAAAAAAATTATCTTTTCATTTTAGCACTTAGCATTAATCCAAATAATCCTTTCAATATAAGAACTATCGCTACTGTCATTTCTAAAGATAATTTTCCCATCCATAATAGGATACCTAGAATAAGTGCAATTATGCCCCAAATAAACATTTCCATTTTAGAGCATTTACAACTCATTGATCCGCAATAAGGACATGCAGCCCCTTTATTATTCATTACCTCTTTTTTCATATTTACACCTCCTAGATATTTAATAGTTTAAGGGTTTATAAGGTTTATTTATTCTTTTGAAGGGGTTATTTTTATATATTTGAACTTAAATGTAATTAAGATGAGAATCGCTGTTTTTACAGACACTTATGATGAAATTAATGGTGTTGCTATGGTTTATAGAAAGCTTGTTGATTATTGTGTAGGAAATAATATACAACTTGAACTATTTGCATTAAGTAACGTAACCTCAGTAGAAGAGAAGAACAATGTAAAAATTCATAGAATTAAAACTTTACTACCTATGGAAATTCAACCAGATTTGAGTTTTGATTTAGTGTGGCTAAACCCTAAATTAGTTGCTTATTTTAGAAGTAATAAATTTGACTTAATTCATGTTGCAACTCCTGGTACTATGGGGTTGAATGCATTGCTATTGTCAAAGATATATAAAATTCCTATAATAGCTACTTACCATACACATATTCCTGAATATGTTAAAGAGAGAGTCAACAAACTAATTAAAAAAACAAATTTAAAGATAGACAGGATTGCTGAAGGTTCTGAGAATTTAACTTGGGAATTTATGAAGATTTATTATAACAGATTTAAGCTAGTTTTGGCCCCTTCTGAGTATACAAAAAAAGATTTAGAGAATAAGTTAAATGTTAAAATTGGGATTTTTTCTCATGGAGTAGATATTAATTTATTTAACCCAAATAAAAATAATAAAAATTTCAAAGAGCAATACAATCTGGGATTAAGTGCTTTATATGTTGGGAGAATTGCAGTTGAAAAAAATTTGGATTTTTTGGTTGATGTTTTCAAAGAGGTTGAGCATGTTAATTTGGTTTTCGTTGGAGATGGTCCACATAGAAAAGATTTAGAAAAAAAAGGAAATGCATTATTTTTTGGATTTAAAACAGGGGAGGAATTAGCCGATATTTACGCAAGTTGCGATTTCTTTGTTTTTCCAAGTACAACAGACTCTTTTGGTATGGTAGTGCTAGAAGCAATGGCTTCCGGATTACCAATATTAGTGTCTGATAAAGGTGGACCAAAAGAGGTTATCCTTGACAACATGAACGGATTCGTTATTAAAAGCAATGAGAAAAAAAGATGGGTGGAAAAAATTGAGTTATTGGCTAGAGATGCAAAATTAAGGAAGAAAATGGGAATCATGTCCAGAGACTTGGCTGTTAGAAGAAGTTGGGAGAAAATATTTAAGGATCTGTTTAAAACTTATGAAAAGTTTTTGATAGAAATAAATTCTAAATAAAATTTACTATTAATTCTCTTTCTCTAGGACCATCTAGCTCTAACAAAAAGATAGATTGATATGTACCAAGCATTAATTTTTTGTTACTAATTGGAACTGTTAAACTTGAATTTAGGAATGTTGATTTTAGATGACTTGTAGCATTATGGTCTATTTTGTTGTGTTCCCATTTACCTTCCGGAACTGTTGACTTTAATATTTTAATTATATCTTTCTTAATCCCTTCTTCATTTTCATTAATTAATAATGCTGCTGTTGTATGCCTTACAAAAATAATGCATAACCCTTCATTTATGTTTATCAATTTGGAGATTCTTTCAGTAATGTCAATTAATTCTTCTTTATTGGTTTTGATTTTTAATATATGCATAAAATTATGTAAAGAGAAAATATTATAAATTTAATCTAAAAATTCCTTCTTACGTATTTTTTCAGGTAAATAATGCTCGCTAATGAAACTTATTCCTTTTGCACTTAATGCTTGAATTTCTGCCTTAGCTCCAAATTCTTTCATCATCTTTAATTGTCTTAACCAATCTTTATTTTCTTTAAACCATTCATATTCTGAAACTTGCTTCATTCTTGTTAAATCTTGTTCATTTAATTTTATTAAATGTTTCTTTAAATCATAATTAACTATGTCATCTGCAGTTATACCTAAGAATTTAACCCCCGGAATAGTTAATCTTTCTGAAGCATGAGCTAATGCGATTGATCCATATTTAATTACGGAGTATATATAAAATCCCCAACAATCAAAATCAGTTAATACATAAATTGGAAGATTTTCTTCTTCGGATAATCTTTGGAGAAGCCTTCTTATTCCCCTTGTGGTTTGACCTTGACTTGTTACTAAGACAGCATTATTTTTTTGCCAGAATTTATCTTCATTAAGTCTTTCAAAAATTGCGGCTTTCTCCATGTAAAGTATGTACTTTGCATTTACTTTCTTAAAAGATAATTCATCTGTAATTGAGGGAATAGAATAGCCACCCCTACCCAACTTTGAACAGTCAATAGTATCCCCAGAGTCTTCCAGAATGATATTACCTACCAAAGAGCCCATTTTATTTGCAGAAACATGTAGTTGTTCTCTTGAAAGTCCTGTAATAACTTCAAGGTCTTCAATGGCTTTATCAGATTCTGTTTGATCGTCAACAATATTTATGTTAGTTCCCGGTATTGTTCTTTTACTAATATAAAATACCCCTCTTAAATGTTCATGTTTTCCACTATCTAATAATTCTTTTTTAATTATACTAGCTACTTCAACAGTTTGTAAAAATTTCTTAGTATGTGCTACATTAAAGAAACTTCTTGCCCCTTTTTTATCCCCTAATCTTAGAGTCTTTGTTTTTTTGTCATAAACTATATTGCTTAAGTTCCTTAATGGAAAAATTATCTCTGGATTTTTACCTTTTTCTATCTGACTTACTAATTTTTTTCCGAATAGTTCTATTTCTTCTTTTGGTTTAACTTTCTGCTTTGTCATTTTCATTACCTTCTATAGACTCATTTAATTTAGACATATTTTTACTTAGTATCTTCTTTAGATTTTCTTCTATTGCTGATTTATTTTCATTAGACATATTTGATAATGCACTTGCTAATTCTGGGATATATTTTTCAAATAAATTTATTCTTTCCTTTTGTTCCTTTGCTTTAACATTTTTTCTAATATACGACGCTAATTTTCTTCCGCAATCTTGTAATGCTAATTTTATTTCTTTTAAGATTTCATCATAATGAGCTACTGCCTCTTTTGCTTCGCTTGTAAATGGGACCCAAACACTAGCCATGTGAACTACTATAACTGCTGGGCCTACTGGTATGTTACTCCCTGATTGTTGAAGTCCATAGGGCCTCCAGCTTGTGTCTGAAGTTGCTTCAGTTATACCACATGCCCCTTGTTGATAAAGCAAAGGTACTCTATTAGCAAATCTCATTAATCTAACTGCAGACTCTTTTTCTAGCTCCCCGCCGTAAGCTATTGCAGCTTCTATTTGGAAGGGCATTCCCCTGTAAACTGAGGCAGGTCTTGTGGTTGTTGCATAAAAATCAGCTTCTATTTCTTTTCTTAGTCCTTTTTCAAGTAACTCTGCACCAATAGGACTTAAACAGTCTGTTGGAGGAGCAATTATTTTTGCATTTTGTAATATTTTATATAAGGACTCTATTTCTTGACTTGAAATGTCACCTGGCTTGGCCCTAGAACTTAATTTTGCCTCTTCACAAATATTAGATGCAACTGTTGGACCTATTCTGCAAAAATCATTTTGTAAAAATGAACTTAAGGTTGTTGAGGTTGTATCTTTAAGCATCCTCATTAAGGTACCTAGTTCAATTCCATGTGGATGTGGTTTAATTTCTTTAGGTTCTATAGGAAGATCATTAGTAACTCTTGGGAATTCAATCTTTTCTTTTTCTGGAGTCACATAAATTATTTTTGTGTGTGGATTAACTATTGCTGTTTCTTTAATATACTCATCTACACTTTGTCTTCCTTTTTGATACCTTGCTTCTAATTCTAATTCTATTCTTGTACCGTGATCTTTAAGCCATTCAACTTCATGATCTCTTTCTATAATTGGTTCATTTCTTTTTGTATCAATATGAAGTTCAAAATAGTGAGCTGGTTTTTTTGGGTGTATCTTAGAAATTATTTTGGTAAATTTCCCAGTTGTTAATTGGGAATAAAGAACTGCTGCGCTGATTCCTATCCCTTGCTGACCTCTTGATTGAGAAAGTCTATGGAATTTACTTCCGTATAATAATTTAGCAAAGATGTTAGGTATTTGTTGTTTTACTATACCAGGACCATTATCTTCTACAATTACTACAAATCTATCTTCACTTAATTGTTTCACTTCAACATATATTTCTGGGAGCACCTTCATTTCTGTGCAAGCATCTAAAGAATTATCTACTGCTTCTTTTACAACCATCATTAAAGCTCTTGTGGGGTTATCAAATCCTAGTAGATGTCTATTCCTTGTAAAAAATTCACTTATTGATATCTCACGCTGCTTTTTTGACAATTCTATTGCTTTTATATTTTCAGCCATTAAATGAAGAATTTTCGTTTTTGTTTATAAATATTTGTATAATAAATTATTATTTCTTCTTTTTAAGTTTATACCTTTCAAAACTAATCTTAAGTAATTTATAATTTTTTATTAAATAAGTAGCAGGTATGTTATAAAGCTTAAGAAAGAGCTCTATAATCCATTGAATTAAGACATCAATTTGCATAATATTGATTTTATTATCTTATATTTAAACTTAAAGTATGAAACATTTAAATATTTGATAATGCTTATATCATTATGAAAGTAAGTACAATTTTAGACACTGACATTGGTTATGATCCAGATGATTTATTTGCTTTAATTTTGCTTTTAAAAAGTAAAGAACTTAAATTAGATTTAATTGTTACTGGTGATGATAAATATGGGAAGAGGTTTGTTTTTGTGAAAAAGATTTTGGAGTTAATGGATGTTTATGATGTTAAGGTTGTAAAAGGATCTTCTGTTGGAGGCCATAAATTCCTTCTGGATGAATACATTACGGGAGAAAAGTTTCAAACTGAAAAAGATTTTGTTAAAGAAATTAAAAGAGTTGTGGATTCCTCAGATAAAGTAGTTTATATAGGAATTAGTAGTTTTACTAATTTATCACATGTAATTAGGAAATATCCAAATATAAAGAAAAAACTAAAAATTTACCAAATGGGAGGGTCGGTAAATTATTCTAGAGGGCCTCTATGGGTAGAACATAATGTGAAGCTAGATGTGAAATCTGTGAAATTTGTTTTGGGTTCTGGTTGCGATATCTCTTTAATAATGGCACAAACTACATTTAACCCAGAATTAAGAATTGATAATAAACATAGGATTTACAGAAAATTAAGGGCAAGCAAGAATTCTGTTTATAAAATTTTGGTTAAGCATATTGATTTATATCATAAGCATTCTGAAAAATGGCCTTACATGCACGATCCTTTAACTGTTGCTGAAGCTTTAGGAAAAAGGTATGTGGATTATAATAAATCTGCTTTAATTGTTGATAATAAGGGAAATATAAAAGTAAGCAAAATTGGCCCAAAAGTAATGTTTAGTAAGAAAAAACTAAGTGGAAAAGAATTTATGAACTTCTTGGAAAAGAGGTTATTTTGATTATACACTTATGAGATTCAAAAGCTTTAAATACTTATTTTAAGCAATTAAGATTATGCCAAATACAATTTTATGGGTTGTAATAGTAGTTGTAGCTATTTTAGTAATTTGGTTTATTGCAACTTATAATAGATTAATTAGTCTAAAGAATAGAATTGATAATGCATGGAGCCAAATTGATGTACAATTAAAAAGGAGATTTGATTTAATCCCTAATTTAGTTGAAACTGTAAAAGGATATGCTAAACATGAAAAAGAGACATTTAAGATGGTTACAGAAGCAAGAACCTTAATGATGAAAGCTACATCAGTTAAAGATAAGGCAAAGGCAGATAACATGTTAACTGAAGGATTAAAAAGTATTTTTGCTGTAGCAGAAGCTTATCCAAAATTAGAAGCAAGTGATAATTTCAAGATGCTCCAAGAAGAATTATCAGGAACAGAAAGCAAAATTGCTTATTCCAGACAATTTTACAATGATAATGTATTAAGTTTAAATGAAGCAATACAACAGTTTCCAACAAATATTATAGCTGGAATGTTTAATTTTAAAGGAAGAGAATATTTTGAAGTTGCTAAGTCAGAAAAAGAACCTGTTAAAGTTAAGTTCTAGGCATGGCAATTATAAATTTAAAGCAGACTGGATTAATAATTGGAATTGCAATATTATTTGCTTTCTTTGTTTATTTTACAATTGAAGCAATTTATTCTAGTCCAAAGTATGAAGACTTTTGCAAAAATAATTACTTCAGAGAGCCAACTCCTCCGAAAATAAACGGCCAAGTTAACTGTACAGATACATGGCAATCAAAAGAAGTACAAGATTGTAGTGCTAACAAAGGGAACCCAGAGTTTAAGCAAGATTCAAACAGTTGTGATGTGTTTGACAAATGTAATTACTGCAATAAGGAATTTGATGAATTTAATAATAAATATCAAAGAAATGTTTTCATTATTACTGCCTTTATAGGAATAATAGCTATTGTTTTTGGATTATACTTTGGAATTGAATTTATGGCAGGTGGATTTTTGTTTGGTGGAATTATAACATTAGCTTATAGCACAATTAGATATTTCTCAAAAGGTAATGTGGATAATTGGTTAAGAGTAATTGTGCTGTTTATAGAAATATTGATTTTAATTTGGATTGGTTATAAGAAAGTAGTTAATAAAGATAAAAAGAAAAAATAGAATGGCTAAATTATATGATTCTATTTCTGAAAATAATAGGAATTCTGTAATTCTTGTAATTGCATTTATAATTATTGCCTTAGGACTTTCTTATTTCTTAGGATATTTATTTGGGAGTTCTATTATTGGTTTGTTTTTTGGAATTTTCTTTATTGTGGTTGTTACTTTAATTGGGTTTTATAGCGGGGATTCTTTAATTTTAAGTATGCACCATGCTAAAGAGGTAAGTAAGAAAGACGATCCTTATTTAGTTAATACTGTTGAAGGATTGGCTATTGCAGCAGGAATTCCTACTCCTAAAATTTATATTATTAATGAAAATAGCCCTAATGCTTTTGCTACAGGAAGAAATCCTAAACGTGCTTCTGTTACTGTTACAACTGGATTAAGAGATACTTTGAATAGACAAGAGTTAGAAGGAGTAATAGCTCATGAAATGAGTCATATAAAAAATTTTGATATAAGATATATGATGTTAGTTACTATACTTGCAGGAGTTGTTGTGCTAATTAGTGATTTTATTTTAAGGAGTTTTTTATGGGGTGGAGCTAGAAGTCATGATCGAAAAAGTGGTGGGGTTGGAATTGTATTAATTCTTATAGGGCTTGCTTTAGCTATTTTAAGTCCAATTATAGCTCAAATAATTAAATTTGCTGCGTCAAGACAAAGAGAATATTTGGCAGATGCATCTGGAGCAATGTTAACTAGAAATCCACAAGGATTAGCTGATGCTCTTAAGAAAATTAGAGATGCAAAAGATAAAGTTGTTGATGATGCAAATAAAGCAACTGCGCATTTATTTATTGAAAATCCATTAAGAGGACTTGGGGGCATGAATAATTTATTTAGTAGTCATCCAGATATTAATGAAAGAATTAAAAGGCTAGAAGGGATGTAATTTCACTATATTTTGTGCCATAATTAAATTTATAAATATAGAATACTTATTAAAATTATGAGACAAAAGAAGAGGTATGTTCCAAAAGAGGATAAAGAATTTGTGGGTATGATGCTGGATATAGCTAGAAGGCCTGGCGAAAAACCTGTTGCAAATTTAAGAACTGATGCAAATGAAAAAGTTATTGACAACTTTGTTGAGAGAATAAAGAAAGGTGAAAGTTTGAGAAAACCTGACAAGAAAGAAGCTAAGTAGTGACTTCTTGCTGTTCTATCCATCTATATACATTACCATGTTTTGAACCTTGTATTAATTTTTCAATTCCTTTTCTTGCAACTAATGCATCTTGAAATTGACCTATAATTGAAATAGTTTTTCCTTGTACACTTATATTTGTATGAGTTAGAAATTCTATTGTGTGTTTACATTTACCTTTTTCCCCTATAACTCTAGACCTTTGTCTTATAATTTTATTTTTGTTTTTTCCAATTACTTCAGGCAGAGAGATAATTTCTAATCCAAAATCTTCCTTTAATAACTGATAAGCAATTTCTGGATTAAAACCTCTAGAAATTGCATTTATTATTAGTTTTGTTGTGTAAATATTAAGTGGATCTTCAGAAGATATTTGAATATCACCTTCTTTGGAATCTATTTTGACTCTTGTTTTAGTTCTAAGTTCTATTTGTTTTCTTATTGAGCCATTTTTACCAATTAAAATTGGAATTCTCTCTTTAGTTACCTTTAATTCTTCTATATACATTTTAGAATTCTTCTAATTCATCAATAGATTTTATGTATCCTTTTCTTCTTAACCAATCTACTTGATTTTGCCTATATTTATAGATTATATCGCCTCTAGTAGATTCCTCAAATTCCCATGGTTCAACTAAAACAATGTCTTTTTCCCTAATCCAAAGCTTTCTTTTAAATCTGCCAGGGATTCTACATACTCTAGAATTTCCATCAAAACAGTTAACTTTCATTCTAGAAGCGCCTAGTCTTTGTTCTACTATCCCTATAACTTCTTTATTTCTAGGAAGTTTTACTCTGACTATTTCTTCTTGATTTTGAGGATTTTCCATTAGAAATAGCTTTCCTTGGTTTTTTATAAAGGTTTGGTATTCTCACTTAGAGCCTTCGACACAGTTTAGGATTCTGTTTTTGTTCTCTTTTTTATTAGTTGTTTAATATTAATAGATTTTGTAAAAAAGAAAAAAATTACCTGTCTTTAGGAATATTAGCATTTATCTTTTCCCTAAGCTCAGGTAAATTTTCTAAAGTCATTTGTTCTGCAAGTACTGGAGAATAAACTGCAATAATCTCACGTAATCTCTCAAATGATTCTTCACTCATTAATTCACGTCCGTCGGTGGTCATCTCAGGAATTGTCAAGAAACTTTGCACTCGGCCAAGTTCATGCGCTTTGGCACTCATCTCTATAGCAACCCTATTTACTTCTTTACGCATTTCTTCATTTGGATGGGAAATATAATTTCCTAAAGACGTGAAATCCAAATTTATAAAATTCTTACTGTCATTCAAGAGTTCTGAGTGGGTTGAAGATTGTTTCCAGTCTGAGCGTCTCCAGTTTCTGTTTCCAGGTATAAAGTCTTTTGCGGGGAAACCTCTATAGATTGATGTTGGAAATTCAGTTAAGAGTTCAGAACATAGACCTAAAGTATCCTCTAATGTTTTCGGTGTGTCTGCTCCAACTCCAAATACATACAATATTTCTGGAGCTATTCCTCTTTTCTCCATATCTGCAAAAGCTTCTATTAAAGTGGAACGAAGAGATGTATTTCCTTTCTTCATAGCTTTTAGCACTTCTACACTTGCAGCACCATCAGCACCAAGTCCACATTGATAAAATCCTGCTTTTTTTGCTGCATCCATTATAGAAGGATATTTTGTTGCCGCCATGTAAGAATCTGCACGCGATAATGCTCTGAATTTAAGAGAAACTCCTGTTTCTTCTTGTGCTTCTTTTAATTCATTAAGTAGTTTTTCTAATCTTCCAACATCCCCTCCCTTCAATGCTTGCTGGAAGAAATCCAAAGATGTCACATATGCTTTAATCTCATAGATACCTACTTTTTTGGCAGCTTTCGCAAGTGAACGAAATTGATCAGCAACACCAAAAAATTCCTCTTTCTGTTTAGTTTGAGCTCCGCAAAATGTGCAATCATATTTGCATCCTTGGCTAAATAGTAAAGTAACTTCATTTTCGAAATATTTTTTAATGTCCTCTTCTGCAAGTTTTTCAAGTTGTGGAGAAATATTTGTGCTCCAGTAATTCGGATTGTCAGCTAACACACTTCTGCTAACAAGATTAGCTCCTGGAAATAATCTCTGAAATTCTTCTTGAGTAAGCCCTTCAATACCTTGACCTCCAAAGTAAATTTTAGAGGGTTCAATATCTTGACTTAAAAGTTCTTGATAAGTTCTGCCCGCACTTGCAATATTTGATGCACCCATAACTGTAATTCCGTAAGTGTCGTAGTTTGACAAGTCTTTTCTTTTGGACAATTCACGCCTTTGACTGTCATGATAAGATACAGTAGCTTTACCAGTGCCTTCAAGTAAAGCGCCTGCATATAAAGCGCCAATTGGCAAGTAGGGGTTAGAATCTTGTTCAAAAGCACTTCTTGAAAATGCATACCTAGGTTGAATCATAAGAACATCTCCTGTTGGGAGAGAATCTATTTTTCCTTCTAAATTTTGAATCTTGTTTATTTTTATCATTTTGGTCATCTTTAATTTATTTATTACTATATAGTAGTATTTTCATATATAACTAAGTTTCTGTTATATTTTTTATTTATTACAATAAATTACAATAAATTATTGAAAATACTAAAATTCAATGCAATTATTATTAAGAAAACTAAGAAATATGTGAATATATTGACTAAAATAGAAAAATTTAAATAATTATTGTACTTTCTCAACTAGAATACTATGAATAATGAAAAAAATAAAAAAATAGATGAATTTGATAAAAAAATTCTTTTGGAGTTAGATAGTGATGCACATCAATCTTTAGTCAAACTTTCTAAATCGGTGAATCGTTCAAAAGAAGCAGTTGGATACAGAATTAAGAAGTTATTTGAAGGAGGGATTTTGCTAAAGTGCCATGCTATTGTAGACATGTCCAAATTTAGTTTTGAGACATTTAGGGTATATATTAGATGGCAAAATACTACTTTGAGAGAGAAGGAGCAGTTCTATGAATTTCTTTCAAAAATCCCTAATGTCTGGACTGTTGCTAAACTGCATGGCATTTGGGATATGGCTTTGTTCTTGGGTTGTAGAAAAACAACAGAATTTCAAGAAACTTGGAATAAAATTGAAGAGAATTACAAACATAAGATTTTAGAATACAAGATTGCAGTTTATTCTCCAATACATAATTTCAACAAAAGATTTCTTGATCAATATTTTCCAAAGATAATTGTCAGATCAACAGGAACTCACCAAGGTATTGAATTTGATGATTTAGATTTAAAGATTATACAAGAATATGCAAATGATGTTAGGCAATCTCTGCTATCAATATCAAAAAAGTGTAATGTATCTATAGAGACTGTAAGAAAAAGAATTAAGAGATTGGAAATTGAAAAAGTGATTGCTGGATATAAGATAGATTTGGATCTCTCAAAACTTGGCTATCAAGGTTATAGAGTAGATTTTTATCTAAACTCTACAAAGAGAAATAAAGAGCTATTTGAATTCATTAAATTACACCATAATTTTTATCAAATTAATGAATCTATTGGTGGAGCAGATTTCGAAACTGAGATTGTAGTTAAAGATTTGGTGCAACTGCTGGAAATATTGGAAGAAGTAATGCAGAGGTTCAAAGATGTTATTAGATATTACCAATATTTTGGCTATACAGGATTCCCTACTTTAAGTATAGTGTCAGATTAATTGCTGCATTTTTGTGGTAAGAATTCTCACGAATGTGAGCATAGAATTTTAAATTTTTTCTGAACATGGATTTGTTTATTTTGCTTTGAATTGACTATTCTGGACCTGAATCAATGACAATTTTGTTTTTTTCAGGATGTATGTAAGCTTCACTTCCTTCTTTAAGTTTTAGGAAACCCGCTATTTCTTTTGGAATTCTTACTGCTAATGAATTCCCTGTTTTTATGATTTTAATTTTCTTCCCAAGGCCAAAAATACCTTTTTTCTTTGCAGACTCTTCTATTAATTTTGTTGTTTTTTCATCTGTAAAAGACTCTTTACAGTTATTACATATTTCTGCAGGAAATTCTCCTAAATATATCCCAAACATAAATTCCTTTATCTTCCCTTTTTTTAGGTTTCCTTTTGAACAAATTGGGCATTTCATTTTATCACCATGGTTTAACAGTTATTATATAAATATCTTCGTCAATCTTCTTATATACCACACAAAAATATCTGTAAAATGACAAGATTTTGTCTGGATTTTGCAGAGATTTCGAGCCCCTCTTAATTGCTTCTTCAACTTCTTGTGTTGAGACTCCTCTTGCAATCATCTGTTCTCTTGCGTGCTTACTATACTTAATTGACAAAGTAACACCTGTATATACAGTAGTTACAAGTAATATTTAAAGATTTCGCTTTAAATCTTGTTATTAAATTCCCAGAAATTAAGACTTCCTTTGCATGAAATTGGTTTTTCGATTCTTTTTATATTATTTAAAATAAATCCATAATTGCCCCAATAAGAAGAAGCTAAATGGAAATTCCTATCTAAAGCATGTTCTTCTTCATTATTATATTTTTTAACGTCAACTAAAGTAGCTTTTCCAACTATGCATCCTATAGGTAGATCACTAAAGCCGAATTCTTTCATAGCTTCTTTATTAGGAATTAGAGATGCATGTATTAAGAATTCGCCTCTAAATTTAGTGTTCCATTTTCTAAGCTCAATTTTCTTCTTTCCTTGAAGAATTAATTCTACAAAAGGTTGTTTTATTGAAAGAGCTTTCATTATTCTAAACTTTTTGTTAATAAAACTGGCTTTTCCTTTATTAAAATAGAATGTTCTGCTTGGCTTACTAAACCTTGACTTTTTTCAACTAATATTGGATATTGATAAAGAATATTTTCTCTTTCTAAAGTTGTTAATGCAATTTGTGCTTTTCCAGGACCAAATTTTTTCGCAATCCATCTTTTAGCAAAGGGCATTGTTTTAAATTCTTCTTCTATATATTTTAGAACTTCCCTTACAATAGGGCTTCTAGTTGGCCTTTTATTTATAATTGCATATACTTCAGATAGCTTTCCTTCAGAAACTAAACCAACTCCTGTTGAGGCAAATGGTTCTATTGCAATTACTCTATCTTCAGTTAAAACTTCATTACTTCTATTATCATAATTTGGAATGCTTGGTTTTGTGTGAATTTTAAATAAATCTATACCATGACCAGATAAATTTCTTATTGGCTCGAAATTATAACTTTGAATAATCTCATTTACAACTTTGCCAATTTCATTAACTTTTAACCCAGGTTTTAGAATTCTAATAGCTTCTTGCAGTGCTTTGTCAGAAGCTTCAATTAATTCTTTGTTTTCATTGCTGTCAACGCATATTGTACATGCTGTATCTGCAATAGCACCATTGACATGAACTCCTAAATCTATTTTTACTAAATCTCCAGTCTTAAAAACAGTTGTTTCATTTGTTAAACATGAATAATGGGCGGCTACATCATTTATAGATAAATCTGGAGGAAACCCTGTTTTGCCACCTAAATCATAAATTTTTTTTTCAATTAATTGCGTTGCATCAACTAATAAAGTTCCATCTTTAAGTATTGTTTTTGCATAATCTCTTACTTGGGCAACAATTTGGCCTGCTTTTATCCAATCTTTTTCGTTTTCCATTATTTTAAAAATTCTTTAAGTTTTAATTGTGATTTTTCTGTTAAATCTCCTTTATCATAACCAATAGATTCAAATATTGTTGCTACAGCTGGAAGAACTTGATTATCTATATAATATTTACTGTCATAGCTTTTGCTTTCTTCTGGAAGAACTGCTTTATCTCTAATAAGACCTTTTCCATCTTCTACAATATATCTTATTACAGATCCAGGAGGCACTAACAGTCCTTTCTCGATCATTTTTTTAGCTATTACAACATGGGGTCCAATTAAATCGTAATTATCTACATCTTTTTTAAGTTGAGTCCTAATTATCATTAACTCTTTTTCTATTTTTTTATTTTTAATATCTTCTATTACATCCCTAACATAATTAAACGCTTTATCTATGTCTTTGTCTTTTAAAATAATTTCTAATACTTTTTTCTGAGTATCTTTTGCAATATAGCTCCAGTCCCGTCTTATAGTTTCAAAACCTCTGACTTTAATTTTCCCATCTTCTGACATTAATGCATATTTTTTCTTTGCGCCTTCTTCACTTTCATTTCTTTTCATGACAAAAATCCCTCTAGGATAAAAATTTTCTAATTCTAATTCCATAAAAGAAGGTAATTCCATATTGATTTCTTTAATAAATTCTAGAATAAATTCTTTAGATTTGTCTTCTTGTGCAACGAAGCAACTATCAGTGTCACCATATAAAATTTTAATGCCTTTTTGCTGAGCTTTTTCAATTACTTCTTGAATATATTTTCTGCCTATAGCAGTTATTGAAGTTGCGCATTCTTTACTGTACCATCTTGCTCCAAAGAACGCAAAATATCCATATGTTGCATTGGCAATTGTCTTTAATGCATATGATCTCGCTTCCAAAACAGAGTCCCTATTTATTTTAAGTAAACTTTTAATTTTTGTTCTTTTTAATAAAATATCTTTTAATACACTTGGAATAAATCCTTCATATTTGGATGTAAAATAATATTTTGATACAGAATTGTCTTCACCTATAATATCTGGCGTTTCAAAAGAATTTTCTTCTTTTTCATTTAATAAAGTGCTTAGGCAAATATTATGGGAAACTACAATACTTGGGTATAGAGACAGGAAATCAAAAACAAAAATATTTTCATATAAACCTGGGCTAGGGTTAAATACAAATCCTCCTTGGTATGTTTGCATTCTTCTATTTGAAATATCCCCTCTATCTGGCTTATTTGGGTATAATTCCCCAAAATTTTTGGCATTTTTTATTAAGTAACTTTCTACTAATTGTGAATAACCCATCCTACATACATCGAATGGAGGTAAGTATACTAATCTTACTATCTCTTCTATGTTTGGTAAAATCTTCTCTGCAAGTTTTAAAGTTAATACAGAATCTTGTAAATTGTATTCACAATACTTTTCTATTTCTTGACCGCCCATATCCCAAACAGCACCTATCATGTCGGGCCTTACATCTAATTTTCTCTCTTTAAGAACTTCTAATGCAACATTATTTAATGAGTAATTGTCTAATCTTAAAGACCCAGACATTATATTTTTTATGAATTTGAAAATATCTAAATGGGATATCCCTTTAATTTTAGCAGTAGTCCCGCCGCCTTTTGCAGAGATTTTTAAGCCACTGTTATTTACAATAAAAGGTATATTTTTTATTTTTGATCTTGCTTTTATATACGGAAAGTCAAAACCATCTGAGAAATATCCTATTAAGTAATCTGGTTTATATTCTATTAATAAATCTTTAAACTTAATTATTAATTCCGATTCATCATTAACAAATTCTATATATTCTTTGGTTGTAGGAAATCTTTTCCATGTTAGTACTTTTCTAAACCCATCGTTTCCAACTAATGAAACCATAAGAATAGGATCTCTTTTATCTATAGGATATTGGTTTTCTGAAGTGTATACTTCTATATCAAAGGCAAGTAATTTTAAATTTTGAATTGAATTATGAGATAAATCTTGCCTTATTTCATTAGATTTTATGACTATATCAATATCTAAGTCATTTCTTTCAATAATTTCTCCTTCAACTAATGTTAATGAGGATAATGAAATTTCTTTATCTATTAAATACCTTCTTACAAATAATAAATCTGCTTCTCTTATTTCTTTAACGCTACTTAGTGTTTTTATTTCTCTTTTTATCTCTGGAACTGCGCTGGGATGATTAACAATTACTTTTATTGCGTCTATATCCTTCCTTAGAATTTTTTTTCTTACTATTTCTGTTTTTGTTACAAAATAACGTGATTTGTCATCTACATAAATTATTTTACTAATGTAATCAATTAAGTTAGCTATTAAAGTATTATCGTTTGGTATTACGTAAAAATAAGGTTCAAAATTTTGGTCTATCACACATACTTTTTCTCCATTTAAAGATCTTCCAAATAACTGAATTGCTGCTTTTCCTTTTATATTGGTCTCATAACTAATGTCCGTTGGAAAAAATTGTAATTCCATGTTTTCTTATAAGTAAGAAATTAATTTAAAGGTATTGAATTAAGCTAATAGTTTAGAATGTACATCTCTATAGGCACTAAATAATAATTACTTAAATAATTTTTATTGCCATTCTCAATTAAAACTGATTCCTCTAAAAGGGCAACAGCAGCTTCTTCAAATCCTAATGGCTTTCCTTCTATAACTCTATAAATTGGATTCATTCCACAATCACCACAAGAATATTTATCAAGAAGTTTATGTTTGAACCTTTCTGCTAATCTTTTATCCAGGTGTCTTTTTTCTACTTCACTTATTACTATTGTTGTTAGGGCAACTCTTTTGATTTTTGCATGATGGTTGTGTGCCCTTGCTTTTCTTAATGCCTTCAAAGACCCGTAAATAAATATCCCCTTAAGGTTTGGTGCTTTGGAATCTGTATCCTCTACCATACTAAAATATGATAAGGCATAAGGGTAATAAATTTAATTATTCTATAAACTTGCTAATTTAACTTTACCTGATGTGTGTTTAATTTAAGAAATTATCAATAAGTTTTTATTGGTCTGCCTTCAAAGGCATAACATTTGTGGTTGCTATTAGGTTGAAATTAGTGAGTACGTGAGACTCGTTATAAATTGAATACCCTTTCAAGGAAAAATAGTTTTAGTTTTAATCATTATAAAATTCTCTCATTCCCCTCCTAACATCATCAGTAGGCAGACTATTTATGAGTGCAACTGTTGCATCTATGTAGTTTCCTAACAGAACTTTTCCATTTTCAGAAATCCTAATAGGGAATTGTGTAGTTGCCACCTTGAAGCATTCAGTTACAAAACCCGCTTCACTATAATCACCTGCTTTGATACATTCTATTATTCTATCACCATATTGGGAATATCTTTTTTCTTTCTCTACTTCTTTTATTCTCATAATAGTAGATTCAAGCGCTTTTATTCTATCTTCTATGTTTTTATTCATTTTCTATTCCCCCCAAACATATACCCACGATTTTGTAACATTTCTAGAGTGTCGTGTAATCTTGCCCCCAAAATATCGTAAGTAGATGGATTAATCCCGATGTTTGGCATGTCATCTAAATCAGTTATTAAGTAAAGATTAGGAGATGCGATTCTTTGCATTTCTGCATGAATTTCTCTCATCCATATTTGTTTATACTCCGGGTTTTTTTCAATAATGGCATCAATTTCCATAGATGTGTGTTTCCCACCTTGATATTCCCTATCTGGTTCTAAAAGAGAGCATATTGCATCAACTGCACCAACTTTCATGTCTCCATCGGTATGAAGATAATTGGGTGCATTCCATTGTAGATGGTGATATTGACATCTATGCCTTTCAAGAGAAGGTTCAACATGGCTATAAAAAAATTCGGGGCTCCTATCTCTGTATTGAACCGCTAGGCCTCTAATAACTTCCCATTCTAACTTATTTCCATATCCGATAATATCATGAGGCCTCTGAGGATCTTCTTTTCCTAACTGTAATCTCTCAAGATAATACTCAATGTGTTGGACATGCCTGACTGTTCCTATAATCCATTGCCTAATCTCACCTATTGTTGGAACCTCTACTGCCATTGCTTTGCATGTTGCTCTTGTTTCACATCTAATTGTTGCGTTCATAGTTGTTTATAACTAATATACAAATACTTATTATTATGTTGTACAAATATGTTCAACAAAAAGAAAGATTTATATAGAAAAAAATTGCTTTGAAGTACGGATGATAGAAGAAGAATTAAGGGATTTGGGGTTTTCGGATAATGAAGTTAAAGTCTATATTGCCCTATTGCGAATAGGTAGGGGAAAGGCCGGACGAATTTCCAAAGAATGTAGTTTAGAAAGGACAAGCACCTATAATGCACTTAAGAAATTGAATGAAAAAGGAATGGCCTCCTATGTAATTGAATCGAATAGGAAAGTATTTGCAGTTGCCGAGCCAGCGAAAATTCTAGACATGTTTAAGGAACAAGAAGAACGTGCAAAACTTGTTATCCCAAAACTAGAACAATTGAAAAAGTCAGAGCAGGAAAAAGAAAATATTTTGAAATTTAGAGGTTATGCAGGTATTAAGACTGTATTAAATGATATTCTTAAGACTTGTAAGGAAGGAGAAGAGTATTATATAATCGGATCCGAAGGTCAGCTAACTCAAAGGATGCCCACATTTGCCAAGATATTTGTGGCTAGGAAGGATATAAAGAAACTTCATGCTAAAGTTTTATTGAGGAAAGGTAGGTTCAGCGATGTTCGCAGCAAATATACAAAAGTTCGTTATTTGCCTCAGGATGTTGCATCAAAGTCAGTAACTAATATTTATGGTTATAAAGTTGCAATTATTTTATGGTCTGAAATTCCAGAAGCAATTATTATAGATGATAAATCAACAGCGGAAACTTATAAAGATTATTTTGAGTTTATGTGGAAGAATGCAAAAACACATTGAACTCCCTTTTTCAACTTTTTGCCAGAGGTTAGCTTAAGAGCCCACTATCCTGTAAATTTATTTAATTGTTGATTTCTCATAATTGTTGTTTCTTCTGGTTTAAAAACAAATGCATAAGCAGAGTCAAAATAACCACACCTAAACTTTTCTAAAGGGATATTAGTTCTTTTACTTAACATTAAGGCATAAAAAAACGTTTGGGTAACTGCAAATTTTTCATTCATGGCTCTAGGCTTATAATCCCAAATCCACACATTATTGTTTTCTATCCTTAGTATATCTATGTGGCCTGTTAAAGGTTCTTTGGAGTTAAAGATTGCTTGAAAATCTGCTAATTCATCATGCTCTAACCATAGAGGGAGTTCTACTGCAACAGTATTATTGTCATGTTGTAATAAAAATAGTTCTACTATTGTGTGGGCATCTCTAGTGTTTCCGTTTACTAATGACTCTTTAGCTAATTTTGAAATTTCATGGCCTTCAATGCATTTTACATCCATATTTAATTTGAAACGTAAACTTGAAGATCTTGGCCCAGAAAAGAAATATTTATGTGGGCATATGTCTTCAATAGTCTCAAGATATTTAAGAAGATTGCTATAACCATTGGTTAGAGATTTTGCTTTTTTTGTATGATACCTGTAAAAATAAGGCATCCCATGATTCATCATTATATTTTTTATCACCATCTTCAATTTTTAGCAAATGCTTTAGATATAAACTTTTTGATGTTACTATTGATGTTGAATAATTATTTTAATGTTGATTAGATTTATATATTTAATACTATAAACAATAATATGGGTGTAAAGATAAGTGATATTATACCAAGAAAAAAGATCAATTTTGAAGATCTAACAAATAAAAGGGTAGTAATAGATGCTTCTAATATGCTTTATCAATTCCTTTCAAGTATAAGACAACAAGATGGAACTCCTTTAATGGATTCTAAAGGAAGAGTAACAAGTCACTTAATGGGCACTTTAACAAGGTTAACTAATTTAATGAATAAAGGAGTTAAGTTGTGTGTAGTATTTGATGGAAAAATGCCATTATTAAAGGTTAAAGAACAAGAAAATAGAGAATACAGAAAAAATATTGCAGCCGCAAAAGTACAACAAGCCTTAGAAGATCAAGATTTTGAAGAAGCGTATAAGTATAGCAAACAAACTTCTAGATTAACTAAAGAAATGGTTGAGGAATCCAAAAAATTAATTGAATATTTAGGATTGCCTGTTATTCAAGCACCTGGAGAAGCTGATGCTCAAGCTGCTTTTATGTGTAAAAATAATGATGTAGATTATGTGGCGAGTAGCGATATGGATTGTTTAGTTTTTGGAGCGCCCTATTTAGTAACTAATTTGACCTTATCTATGAAAAGAAAATTACCTTCTGGAGACGTTGTTTATATTAAACCTGATTTAATTTCATTGAAAGAAGTCTTAATAACATTGAATTTAACTCAAGATCAACTTATTGTGTTAGCTGTATTAATTGGTACAGACTATAATGTTGGGGGGGTAAAGGGTGTTGGGCCAAAAAAAGCATTAACTTTAGTTAAGAAAAATAGTGATTATGACAAGATGTTTAATGAACTAAAAGTAGAATTTGATTGGAAGGAAGTATTTGATACTTATAAAAAGCATGACGTTGATAAAAATTATATTTTAAATTGGAAAGAGATAAATATTGAAAAAGTAAAGGAGTTGCTTGTAGAGGAGCATAATTTTTCCTTAGAAAGAGTAGAGAGATTACTATTGCAAAAAGAGGCTAAACTAAAGGATAATAGTTTAAATAAATGGATCAAATAGTTTTATTTGATTTAAATGTTTTACTTGCCCTCTTTTTCATTTCCTCTTTTTGTTTCCTTGTGGCGTTTTCTCTACCTCTTTTCCACAAGTTAAACAATTCTTTTTCCTCCTCAAAACTTAGCTCTTGTTTCTCCATATGATTATATAAGATTATTTGCTCTTAGTGATTGAGCAATTTCCCAAGGTTTTTTACCTCTAATATTGCATCCTTGTTTTTGGGCTTGAGATTGGATTATGTTCATTGCATTTAGCATTCTAGTTCGTTCATGAGGTGTTATACCTTTCCTAAAAATTTTAAATAAATAATAATCATAACTTTTTTGTAAGTCTAATTGTGTTCTTCTTCTTTGCTCATATCTTACTTTTTCTACTACTGTTTGTTGTTGTGATGGATTATTTGAATTATTTTGTCGGGGTTTATTTGATGGATCTAGCCTATCGCGCAATCTTCTATCCTCACGAAGGAATACTTTCTTAAGTAATAAGTACCCTAAGTATAGTAGAACCAAAACTAATACAACCATGAAAATTGCCCTATACGGTTGTGGCATATTAAAATTTATTTTTTCTGTTAAGAACGCTATTACTGCTATTGCCATCGCACCAACAAGAATGAAAGATTTTAGATTAGAAAGACCTTTATGGCGCAAAAAATGAATTATTATTGCAGCTATGAAAATTGGAAATACGTAAATTGCATATGATACAATATAACTTTGATCTTTTTCAACCTCTGAATAAACTATTCCAATTGACATTGCTATACTTATGACAAATGCTAATTTAACTCCGGTAGACTCCCATCTTTTTTCTAAGATCATTCTAATTGGTAAAAATAATATTGCCAAGTAAATTACAAAATCTAACAAAGCAAAGTTTTCCTTATAAAAAGGAATAAAATTTTGTATTTGATATACTACATCGTCTAATGTTTGAGCAACTACTAATTCTGATAAGAAAACTGACAGAAATATTATAATTAAGGCTCTTTTTGCTACATGCATAAGATAAAGATTAATTCAATGGATTTATTTAAAACTTTCTAAAATTGATGGTTTTGACAGAATTTACAATAAAAATATTTAAATAGTGTTAATTTAGATAAAGATTATGGTTGAGTTACTTTTATTGCCAGCTGTTTATCTAGGGATTATTATTGGCCTTTATGAAATTTTTGCTTTCCAAAGAGATGTTCAAGTTCCTATGCATAAATTTAGCCATGCTGCGCAAGCATTTATTTTTACTATAATTTTAACATTTATATCTATGAATATTGATTGGGTTTTAGCCACATTTCCAGTATTAAAAACAATTCCATATATTCAAAATGCATTAATTTTAAGGATAATCATAGGCCTTATTGCTGTAATTAAAATACATGCTATTTCTGCTGCTGTCTCTGGAAAAGCAGGTAGTTCAATAGGTATGAAAGAAAAATGGAGCCATTCGTTAATAATTGGGATTTTGATTATTGGTGCTCCTTATGCATGGCCTTTTATTAGTCCTTTTATAGCAAAATATTTACCAGTTTAAAATTCTCTATTTATGTATGTAAAATGATAAATTTAACTAAAAAAGAGATTGGCAGTATTCCAAGAAGTTTTGATGTTATTGGGGATATACTGATTTTTTCTGACTTTCCAAGTGAACTTGTTAAAAAACAGAAAAAAGTTGGAGATTTTATGATTTCTAAATTGAAAAATATTAAAGTGGTTTGTAGAAAAACTAGTACCCATAAAGGAAAGTTTAGAACAAGAAACGTGAGGATAATTGCTGGAGAAAAAAGAACTGAGACAGTTTACAAAGAAAATGGGGTTATATTAAAACTAGATATAGAAAAATGTTATTTTAGCCCAAGATTAAGTAGTGAAAGATTAAGAATTGCCAAATCTATTAAGAAAAGAGAAGAGATTCTAGTTATGTTTAGTGGTGTTGGAGTTTATCCTTTAGTTATTGCCAAAAACTCTAAAGCAAAAGAAATTTATGGGGTTGAAATTAATAAAATAGCGCATAAATATGCTGAAGAGAATTTAATATTAAATAAAGCTAGAAATATTAAGCTGTTTAAAGGTGATGTTAAAAAAGTAGTGCCTAAAATAAAGAGGAAATTTGATAGGGTTATAATGCCTCTTCCAAAAGGGGCTAATAAATATTTAGATTTGGTTAAATTAATGCTTAAAAAGGGAGGTATTTTACATTATTATGATTTCTTAAAAGAAGAAGAAATACCTCAAATTGGCTTAGAAAGGCTTAAAAATGGCTTAAAAACCAAGTTTAAAGTTCTTAAATATGTGAAGTGTGGGCATTTAGGTCCTGGAAAATATAGGGTTTGTTTTGACCTTAAAATAATGTAACTACTTTTAAATAGTAAAAAATAGAAAGATTTATATATTAGTTTATATGCATAATTTCATCAAAATATTCAAAGAGGTACAATAAAATGTATAACGATACTAGAGATAATATAATTGAAAACCGATATGAAGCCTGCAAAGGTGGAGCTGTTGGTTTAGGGGCACTTGTATTAGGTGAAACCTTAAAGAGAGCTCTTGATTTACCAGTTGAAGCAGATCATCTTATTACTTTAGGAGAAGTTCTTCCTTTTGTATATGGTGGAGTAAGAGGCCTTATGTATTGGGCTTCATTAGACAGAGGACACAATGAGGATAGAGCTGGTTTAAGAGGGCCCAGACCAATTTAAATGGTGGAATAAGACACATTCAATAAAATACTTAAGATTGGAGGAAAAGAAATGGATCAGCAAAATAGAGAAACAATAACTTTGAGAGACGTACAAGCTCTAAGCATTACAGCAAGACTCAAAGAAAAGAGTATAGACGGGCTGACTTTTGACCAAGGAGGAGTTAAAGGAACTACCTTAGAGAGTGAAACCTTTTCCTGTACTTCAAGACCTGGGGCAGATGACTTTGTTACTGCGTACATTAAGAAAGAATTTACAGAGCCACCCATTTATCATGTAGGTATTGTAACTCCTTTATTTGATGGTTCATTACAAATAAGTCAGGATAGAAATAACAATCCTCAAGTTGGTGATAGAATTTATGGATTGTATCAAGAAGCTTCAGAAACTTTCACTTGGTTAAGACAAAGATATACAGAAAGACAAGAAGAACTTCTAGATCAAAGAGTTAAAGCTGCAATAGAAAAACTATAATTCATATACTAAATAATTCTTTAGCTTTTTTTAAGGCTGATGGTGAACTGCCACCATGCCAACTATATCTAGGTCTAACTTGAATAGGATAAATTCTTTCACTATTATCATCTAACACTATAGCTGCACCTTTCATATTGGGTAATTTATTAATATACTTTAGAATATCTGAATAAAGATAACTTTGCATCATACTATTTAATGCTTCAATGTCTCTTTTTGCGGTTATTCTATGGCTTATTATTATGTCTGATTGAGTCAATACATCAGTATGGATTTCTCCAGGTTGTTGTGTTGCTAAAACTAAAGAGATTCCTGGTTGTCTACCTTCCCTTAAAATCTGAATTAAAGCATCACTTGCTGTAGACTTTCCTTTTTTTGGGAGATATTCTGCTGCTTCATCAATTAAAAGCCATACTAAGGGCATTTCATTTTGATTAGTTTCTGTAAAGGATTGATTTGAGTTTATTGAATTAACTTCTTCAACTTTTCTTTTGTTTATTCTTTCAATTAATAATCTTCTTGCTATAATCCCTATAACTAAACCTTTGACATTCCAGCTCCCTGAAAGATTTGTATAGCAACTTAAGTCTATTATTGAAACTTTCCCAGGTTTTACTAAGTCTTCAAGTTTAATTCCAATATCTGAGAATATGCCCCAAGATTTAGCTGAATTAAATCTGCTTTCAGTTGCATTTAATGTATCTTTTTTAAAATCTTTTTCTTTTTTTATGTTTTCGATGATATCTTCTATTGAAAATTCATACTCTAGTTTTTTTAGTTTACTAATTACCTTATCGATCAAAATGCCAATTTCACTTATTTGGGATATTTCAAAGATATTACACCAATCAGTTACTTCTAAAGAACTAGTTGTAATTGTAAATGGTATGTCTACTGGGATTCCTTTTTCTTTGTAATCTTTATAGAATCCTTCTGGTGTAAAAATTGTTACATTTAACTTATTTGGTTTTAGATTCCATTTTTTTAATAATTCTTCATCTTGAGTATTTTCATATTTAGAAGTCCAAAATATTCCTAATGTATCAAATATCAAAATTGATAAATTATTTAATATATTTTCTGGAAGATTAGCCATTTCTTCGGAGATCACACCTAAAGAGGTGGATTTTCCAGAACCTCTTTTTCCAGCAATTAAAACAACATGGGGTTTAGAAACATCTAAGAGCACTTTATTGCTTAATGAAACAACATTTCCCATTTGTACATAGTGTTTACCTAAGAAAATTGTTGCATTATTCCCTAATTCTTTTTTGTCTTTATCTTCTCTTCCAACTATTATCTCAAAGGTCACTTGAAAAACAAAGTTTTTTAAATTTATATACTTTCCCCAGGTTATGGAAGAAATAAAAGATGGAGAAAAAAAGGAAAATAATATAGGAATTAAGGCTCCAGAACCTGTTAAAAACGCCGATTCTGTTAAAATTAAGAAAATTCATTTGATTATTGGTGTTATGGTCCTAATTGTTATTGTGGGGGTTGTTATGGCATTTGCATTAAAGTCTAATAATATTACTGGAAGTGCAGTTTCAGATACTGATTTAGCAGCAGAAGTTAATGGAGAGAAAATATCTATGGCTTTCTTAAATACAGAATATGAAAGAATACCAACAGAACAAAGAAGCCTTATTAGAAGAATGGATGTACTAAACCAAACCATAATAAATATTATTTTGTTACAACAAGCAAAAAAAGAAGACATTACAGTTACGGATCAAGAAGTTGAGGATATTTTAAATGAAGTACCATTGCCTGCGGGTCAGACATTAGAGGCAATTGCCCAAGTCCAAGGTTTTACATTAGATGAGTTTAAATCAAGAATTAAAGAACAAATAGTAATACAAAGGTTACTAAATCAAAGTTTAGTTGTTGATGTTAGCAACCAGGAAATTGAAGATTATTTTAATAAAAATAAGGATCTATTTAAGCAAAAGTTAAGTGTAAATGCAAGTCATATTTTAGTTAATAATTCTAAAGATGCCAATGTAGTACTTAAAGAATTAAAAAAAGGAAGAAGCTTTGAGGAAGTTGCTAAAGAGCTTTCTATTGATCCAGGAACTAAAGATAATGGTGGGAATCTTGGAGTATTCCCAAAAGGGGTAATGATCAAAGAATTTGAAGATGCTGCTTTTGATTTAAAGGTTGGAGAAGTTTCAATTCCAATTAAAAGTCCATTTGGAGTCCATATAATCAAAGTTTATGATAGAATCGAAGAAAAAGATGCAGATTTAGAAGAATCAAAGGATAAAATTGAAGAATTAGTAAGAAGAGAAAAATTAAATCAGGCTGTAGGAGATTACATAAATAATATTTATAATGGAGCAAAAGTTAAAATATACTTAAAAGAGGAATAATCATTATAGCAGTTTAGTAGAATAAAGCTTATATAAAAGTTAGAAGTTGTAATCTAGCAATGTTTTCAAACCAACTAAAGACACTATTTTTATTAGTATTATTAACAGTATTATTAATGGGGGTTGGTTCTTTAATTGGAGGAACTACTGGTTTAATAATTGCATTTTTGTTTGCATTATTAATAAATTTATTGGGCTATTGGTATTCTGATAAAATAGTTTTGATGATGTATAAAGCTAAAGAAGCTACCAAAGATCATAAACTAAATGATATTGTTAGAGATGTTAGTCATATGGCGAGCATTCCTAAACCTAAAGTTTATATTATTCATGATAAACATGCTAATGCATTTGCAACAGGAAGAGACTACAAGCATGCTAGTGTAGTTTTTACTGATGGAATTCTTGAATTGCTTGATGAAGATGAATTAAAGGGAGTTATTGCTCACGAAATAAGTCACATCAGGAATAAGGATATTTTAATAGGGACTATTGCAGGAGTAATTGCAGGATCTATTTCTTATTTAGTTTTGTTTGCAAGATTTGGAAACAATGAAGACACTAAAGGAAATTTAATTAGTATTATTGTCCTTGCAATTGTTGCTCCAATAATAGCAGCGATTATAAAATTAGCAATATCAAGAAGCAGAGAATTTCTAGCTGATGAAACTGGTGCTAAAATAATTAAGAATCCTGTTTCTTTGGCTAACGCGCTAGCAAAATTACATTCGGGAGTTAGAGCAAATAGATTAACATTTGGTAATGAGGCTACTGCGCATTTATTTATTGTAAACCCTTTTGATGGAGGTGGTTTGAAAAATTTATTAAGTACACATCCACCTATTTCTCAGAGAATTGGAAGATTGAGAAGCATGAAAGTTTAAGATTTCTTTTTAATTAAATATTGAGTTGCAAAATTAAATGAAGCTAATCTTCAGAAAAATTTTGTTAGATATGTTTAAATAAGTAAACATTTAAAACTACATTGAGATTAAAATGATGCCTGAAGAAAAAGAAGTGATTAAAAAGTATGCAATGTCTGCTGAGGCTTACCATAGTTGGAGAACTAAAGAAAATCCTCAGGGATGGTTTTATAACGAACTATTAGAAATGCCTTCTACAATTTCACTTTTAGGTGATATTAAGGGTAAAAAGATTCTTGACTTAGGGTGCGGGACAGGAATTTATGCAAGGCTTTTAACAAAAATGGGTGCAAAAGTAAAGGGCTTTGACATTTCTAAAGAAATGCTTAATATTGCAAAAATAGACAATCCAAATTTAGATTTAAGGTTGGGTTCAGCATATAAAATTCCATTTAAAGAAAAATTTGACATAGTTCTAGCTTCGCTTGTTGTTCATTATCTTAAGGATTGGGACAAAATGTTTAAAGAAATTAATATGGTTTTGAAAAATAAAGGGGTGTTTGTTTTTTCTACAGGAAACCCTGTTGCAGAAGCAAGAAAAAAAATTAAAGTGGGAAAGAAAAAAATAAGCGTTTTAGATGATTATTTCAAAGAAGGTAAAATCTATGGGCATTGGCGAGGTAATAAGGTTAAGGATATGAGGATGTTTTCTTATCATAAAACATATGAGACTATAATAAAAACAATAATTAAAAATGGATTCAAAATTATAGATTATAAGGATTGTTTTCCAATAAAAAAAGCTAAAAAGTTATTCCCTAAAGATTACGCAGAGTATTCTAAAAAACCTTTCTTTTGTGTATGGAAGGTTATGAAGAAATGAAAATGGAATTAGCAAACAATATAGTTTTAAAGGGATTATTGGAGTGATGCTAATATAATTAATCCCAACCACTTATTTATGCAAATGAGACATGATTTCCCTTATTGCTTTGTTGAGAGGTAGAGTTATGTTTATATTTATGCCATAATCAAAAGAAGTTGTTTTTTTATAGACAACTATAGCAGCGTCTTTTCCATGAGGCTTATTTCTTTTGCTATCTCTTTTGATGCAAACTATCAAGGGAGCTTTAAGAGTAAACACATAATGAGGATAGTTTAACCTATGAACTAAATCTTCAATTTGTGATTTCCAATAGAAGTTTCCGTCAAAGATTACTGTTTTCCCTCTCTCTAGCAGTTCTCTTGACATAGGTTCAACAATTTTATTTACCTTGAGGAAACTTTTTTGTGAAATATAGCCTTCTTCTTTATAGCGCCATAATTCATGTTTATCAATGATTTCATCAACTGCTATGTGCTTGCCCTTTAAGAGTTTGATTAATTTTTTAGCAACTGTCGTCTTTCCAGACCCTAATGGCCCGCGAATGACTATATAGCGCCCGAGCTCATTTTTTAAAGATGGGTTGACCTCTTTTTTGTAGGCCTTAATCATGTAGGAGGGTAATTTCTTCTTCACTACCATTTTATTTGTTTTTTCTTCAACAGTTTGAAAACTTTTAGTTTTATTAAAATGTCTTTTTAATATATTAATAGCTTGTCTCATAGTAGCTCCTGTTGTTAAGCTAATTATCTCTCCTTCATCTACTAATCTTTTTGCGCTTTGAACGTCCTTATCTGATTTAAAAATCATCACAGGAATTTTTTTATTGGAGAGAGTTGCTGCTGTTGTCTTATGACTCCCATCAAGAAGAAAATATTTCGCCTGAGGATTTTTTATTTCAAATATCATAAATAAATTTTTTAGTTTATTATTAAAATTGTGGGATAACAAATCCTTAGATATTACGGGGCATGGAGGAACAATGCTTCTTTTTCCTTTATGAAACATTCTAAAATATAACTTTAATATTTGTTCATTATGAATTGGGTAATCGTTTAGTGTAATTATTTGATTAGGATTTAGAATTTTTATTTTCATAATCTAAGAACTCTTTTTTAAGGGTTTTAAATGTTCTGCTGGAATTTTAAACAAGACAAAAGTTCCGATTATAGAGACAATTGAAGTAGTTAAGAATAAAACATCAAAACTGAATCTTTGAGCAACTAAACCACCAAAAAATGCGGTTATTGCAGTTCCTAATCCAACAATAGTTCCATATACACTCCATTCATAAGCTTCTTTACCTCTATCTAAGTACCTTAAAAATAATGCGCCAAAGGCAGGAAAAGCCATTGCTGCCCCAACACCATATACAAACTGAACTGCATATAGCTGGTATATACTGTCAATAAAAAAGTATCCTAAAGGTACAAAGGAGATTATGAATGTTCCAATTATTAAGAATCTTTTCTTGGAATTATGATCTTCCATTTTACCAAAAGGAATTTCTAAGAGAGATTTTACCACTAAAGTTACACTTGTGGAAACTCCGGCGGCAAAGGCGTTTCCCCCTGTTAGTCCATCCTTAATGAATATGGCTATTATTGGAGAGATTAATCCAAAACTCATAATAATAAGTAAATCCGATAGAATTAATAATTTCAGCCCCTTTTTCATTTTTATTTATTTAGATAGATATTCAATATCTTCTGTATTTAAATCTAACTCTTTTATCAACTCTAAGTTTGGGTTATTCTTAACAATTATCTTTAAGAAAGGATATATTTCTTTATTACTTCGACTTAAACTTGTATGGGTTCTACTTGAAATTTTTTCTAAAATTGAGGTTTTTCTTTTACTTATAAATTGCCATAATCTAAAATTTCTTTTTGGAGATCTAAATGTTAAAGATAATTTTTGTTCATTGTAATCCTTCATTAAAGTTGAGGTGGCTAATAAACAGTTAATATAAATAAGTAAACGCCAATGTTGTGTTTTTATTATTCTGCCTTTATTTATATCCGCCTTAGATAATAAGTCTATCACATAACTTATTTCTCCAGGATTTATTTTTGGCAGATTTTCTTCAAGCCAGTAAAATAGAGAATTCTCATTTGAAAAAACTATAGGGGATTTATTTTTCTTAGAAGTATCAATAATATCTGCATCAAAATTATTTAATAATTCTGAGTTAAACTTTAAACTATTTGAAGAAAATAGCTTATTTAATCCGTTTATAATTGATTCCTTTTTATTTCTAACATTTATTAATTGATCTAATAAGTCTTGGCTTACTTTATTATTAATTGTTATGAGCTCTATATCTATAAGCAATGCGCTTATATCTCCTTTATTTAAGTTTATTAATTCTACTAGTTGGGAATCTTGTGCTTGAATTTTTTCTTTTGACACAATACTTTTTAAGAATAAAAATTGTTCTTGATTTGTGGCGGGATTTAGATTTACACAAACTGATTTTTTCTTTATATCTTTTAATTTTTCTTCATCTATTTCCGAAGTTGTTAATATAATCGGAAAAGCAGTTTCAGCAATAATTTCTAAAATTGTTGGGTAAAACCCCCGGTCATTAACTCCGTAAATTCCTTCTATTTCATCAATGAGTATTATTTTTCCTTTGAAGAATAGGCTTTGTTGTTTTGAAGCAATTCCTACAGTAGATTTCAATGATTTTTCATCTCTAAAATCAGAAGAATTTAATTCTAGGACCTCTAAGCTTAGTTCATCTCCTATTGCATAAACAATTGATGTTTTTCCAACTCCGGTAGGACCATTAAGTATTAAGGCTTTTTTATCTTGATTTTTAAAAGATATTATAAAGTCTTTAATTTTTTGAACATCTTTCTTATTTGAGATTAACTCCTTAGTTATATTTAAAGAATATTTTTTTAATAAATTCATTTTTCTACAAAATTTGACAAGAGTGCTTCTAGTTGAACAAATTCGTCAGAACCTTCTACTAGCCTGAACTCTATATCACCGCATTTATCTATTAACTGCATTTTTCTTTTATCTGCTATATCCAAATTTATAATTTCAGATTGGATTGATTTTATTATGTCTACGCCTGAAAGGCCTTCTTTTAACATAAAATCTAACAGTTTATTTCTTGCTTTTACAAAATCTCCAGACAGTGCAATTTCTAGAATTTTCTTAATATCTTCTGGATTAATTTCTTTTATGATTTCTTTAACTGTAGATTCACTTATATTTTTGGAAATTGATGAACAACTTTGTAAAATATTTTCTGCTTTCCTTACATCTCCTTTTGAAGCACTGAAAATCAATGCTAATGCTTTTTCTTCTAATTTTATGTTTTCGTTTTTAGCAATTTTCTTAAGTATTGCAAATACATCTTCTTCTGTTAGTGGTTTAAATCTAAAAATAGCGCATCTGCTTACTATAGGGTCAATTAATTTGGACGAATAGTTACAGGAAAGAATAAATCTACAAGTATTTGAGTAAGTCTCCATTGTTCTTCTTAAAGCATGCTGTGCTTCTCTTGTTAATGCATCTGATTCATCTAAAAGAATTACTTTGTAGGGTGTATTTAAAATGGGCCTTGTTCTTGCAAAATCTTTTATTGTTTCCCTTACAACATTAATTCCGCGTTCATCTGAACTATTGAGCTCTAAAAAATTTTCTCTCCAGTTTTCACCAAATAGGGATTTTGCGATTATTAAAGAGAGAGTAGTTTTTCCAACTCCTGCTGGGCCTGCAAATATTAAATGAGGGATATTTTTATTTTCTACAAAAGATTTTATTCTATTGATTATTATATCTTGACCTATAAATTCTTCAAAATTTTGTGGCCTATATTTCTCTATAAATATAGATGAATCTGACATGTTAATTATAAGTAGACAATATTTATAAACATTATTGTATTTATCATAGTGATTCAGAACCTAGTTTATTTTTGACAAATTGTAGTTTTACTTTACAAATTCAACATTTTTTAGATCTTTAAATTCTTTGTCTCCAGTAAGAAACATTAAATTATTTTTTAAAGCGTAAATATAACCAATGCAATCTGTATAAGAAAGGTTTTTCGACTTATTCTTTTTTCTAAATTTAATAGCTTCTTTTAAAACGTCTTCAGATATATCCACTACACATCTAGAATATCTTAAATATATTTCATCTGCTTCTTGTTCCGAATATTGATTTATTGATATCCAGTAAACTTCTGCTAAATTAAAAATTGTTATAATTACTGGCTCTAAGGAGAATCTCGCATAATTGGAATCCCCATTTATTATCTCTGCTATTGCATAAGTATCAAAAAAGTACTTAATCCCATCCTTTTCTTGCATCATCTTTTAGTTCCTGTGCCGATTTTCCAGATTTCCTTGGAAATTTGCCAAACATCTCTCCGGCTAAAGGTCTTGTTTTTAATTCTATAATTATCTCTTCATGTTCCCTGATTTTATTTTGATCTACAATTCTTTTTGGTAATATTACCCCAATAGAACTTCCCCATTTCCTAGTTATAACCTTTACTTCCATATAATTTAGTTATATTTAGTTATATTTAAATTTTGTGGCCCTTAGAGGTGTTAGGACATTCAGTCTTTTCTAAAGAACTTAGAATTAGTTTTACTAAGTGCAACCTTTCATTAACTCTGTCTAGTTCGGTACTAATCTTTTGGTCATTGCCGTCAAGACATGCAGTTTCTAGAGTCATTAGTCTCGCTCCTAAGCCAATTAAATAAACGTGTAAGCGAGGGTGCATTTCGGCCACATGTATGGTCAGCTCATCCCTAATCCCAAAAAGAGTAGTTCCTATTTCCAAAGCCGCACCCATATAATCCCTCTGAAGGATAATTGCTGGCACTTCGGATTCGTAGCGTCTTATACATCTAATGAGATTTTGCACGTATTCCATAAAATTTAATCATACTTAAGACTTATAAATATAATGTTTAAGAGCAAAAGCTATTTAAATTGCCCCCATTAGCTTTAATTGATGTACGATTTTAAGAAAATTGAAGAAGAATCAAGAGAATTTTGGAAGAAAATTAATTTACTTAAACTCCTAGAAGAAAAAAATAAGAAAGGCAAAAGCTATTTTTTATTAGATGGACCCCCTTACGCTAATGATGTGCCTCATGTAGGGCATATTAGAAATACTGTTTATAAAGACTTATGCATTAGACTAGCTTTTCAAAGAGGTTATAATGTTTTATTTCAGCCTGGTTTTGATACACATGGATTACCCATAGAGAATAAGGTTGAAAAGAAATTGAACATTAAGCATAAGAAAGAAATTCTAGAAATGGGAATTAAAAAATTTACAGACATTTGTAAAGCTAGTGCTGCAGATAATAAAGATTTATGGTTAGAAGTTTATGATAAACTTGGAAGTTGGTATTCTTGGAAAAGCCCCTATTTAACATATGATAATAATTACTTAGAAAGTGCCTGGTGGGCTTTTAAGGAAATTTGGAATAAAGGACTTGTTTATGAAGGAAAAAGATCTGTATTTTGGTGCCCCCATTGTGAAACTGCTTTAGCAGGATATGAAGTAACAGATAGTTATGCAAATTTAAAAGATCCTTATGTAATTGTTAAATTTAAAGTTAGAAATACAAAGAGTGATTATTTATTGGTTTTCACAACAACTCCTTGGACGTTAATAAGTAATGTTGCTGTTGCAGCAAATCCTAAAGAAGATTATGTAAAAGTTGAAACCTCTAAAGGCAATTTAATTTTAGCTAAAAAAAGACTAGAAGTCTTAGACGAGGCAGAAGTAAAACATAAAATAATTCAAGAGTTTAAAGGTAAGAAATTAGAAAACTTAGAGTATGAAAGTTTAATTGATGTTCCTGTGCAAAAAGAATTGGAGAAAAATCCTAAGGCACTTAAAGTTATTATGTCTATCCCAATTTTAAAAGAAAGAGTCTCTGCAAAGATGAGGACTAAGAAGGGAACAACTGGGGAAGATGTTTTTGAAGATTTTGTTACGGTTACAGAAGGGACTGGATTAGTCCATACAGCTCCAGGACATGGTAAAACAGATAATGAAGTAGGTAAATATTATGGTTTACCAGAACCTAGCCCTTTAGATGATTCTTGCAAATATACAGATGATGCAGGACAGTTTAAAGGTATGTTTGTAAAAGATGCAGATAATGACATTTTAAATTTGCTTGAAAAAACTGAGAATTTATTTTTCAAAAGTAAAATTGAACATAAATATCCATTATGTTGGAGATGCAAAAGCCCTTTGATATTTAGAATGAGCAATCAATGGTTTATTAAAATTAATACAATAAAAGACAAAATGATAGAGGACAATAAAAAAGTTAAGTGGTATCCTGATTTTGCAAAAGAAAGGTTTGATAATTGGGTTTTAAATGCAGATGATTGGAATATATCAAGGCAAAGGTATTGGGGAACTCCAATACCTATTTGGAAATGTATTTGTGGTGAAATTAAGGTTATTGGATCCTTAGAAGAGCTAAAGAAAAATGCGATAAATAAAATTTCTAAAAATTTTGATTTGCATGAGGCTTCCGAAATAATTTTAAGATGTAAATGCAAAAAGGAAATGAAAAGGATTAATGATATTTTTGATGTGTGGTTTGATGCGGGAGTTGCCCCATGGGCCCCATTACATTATCCTTTTGAAAATAAGAAATTATTTGAAGACCATTTTCCTGTAAGCAGAATTAATGAAAGCCAAGACCAAATTAGAGGCTGGTTTTATTATTTAATGTTTTGTGGAGTTGCAACTTTTAATAAAGCTCCTTATTTAGAAGTTTCAATGCCTGGTTGGGTTGTGGACAGTAAAGGCGAAAAGATGAGCAAAAGTGTTGGAAATGTAGTTTACGCAAAAGATGCTTTAGAAAGTGTTGGAGCAGATAATTTAAGGTTTTATTATATGTTAGATATTGCGCCTTACGAACTCCAAATGTTTAATGTAGAAGTTATTAGGAAAGAGGTTTGGAAGGTTTTCAATATATTACTTAATGTAAATAATTATTTACTAATGCAGACTGATAAAGTTGGAAAGCTAAAGGACTTAGAAATAGAAGATAAATGGATTCTTTCTAAGCTAAATTCTTTAATAAAGGGATACCATGAAAACTTAAATAATTTTGAATATCATCATGTTGGAAGAGGATTAAGTGATTTCCTCGTTAATAATGTCAGCAGGGAGTATATACAAATTGTGAGAGAAAGAGTAGACAAAAATGATCAAAGGGTTTTTAATGTACTCTTTGAAGTTTTGAGTAAATATATTATCTTAATGTCTCCAATAAGCACCCATATTTCAGAACATTTATATCAGCAGCTTAAAGGTAAATTTAATTTGGAAGAAAAATCTGTTCATTTGATTAATCTACCTAAGGTAGAAGATGACAAGATTGATGAAGATCTGGAGGAATCAATGGAAGAAGCAAAAAAAGTTATGCAAGAAATTCTAGCCCAAAGAGAAAAAGCCCAATTAGGAATAAGATGGCCATTACAAAGTGTAGAAGTTAAAGTTGATAAAGTTAAGAATATTAAATCTTTTGATGAGGTAATTAGAAGAAAAACAAATGTTAAAAAACTGGATATTAAGAAAGGAGAATTTTCTGTTAATTTAAACACTAAATTAACTGCAGAACTAGAGCAGGAAGGATATGCTAGAGAAATTATGAGGGTAATACAAGACCTAAGAAAAAAGGCTAAATTAGAGAAAAAAGACAAAATAAAATTATTTATCCATTCAAAATTTGATCTAAGTAAATTCAAAGATGAAATCATGGAAAAAGTCGGAGCTGAATCATTGGAATTTAAAGAATATAAAGGGCAACATACTAATGTTGAAAAAATTAGAGGAAAAGAATTTGTAATTAGCTTTAATCTGATAAAGTGAAATTTGAATTTGAAATCTCTGTTTTCTTAAGATTCTTTAAAATTTTCCAGGCACTGTCATATTTGTAAATAACTATATTAGAGAATTCGGATGCCATTGGGCGTACCAACAAAAAAACTAGGTCTTTTTCGCAAGGACCTAAGTGCATTAAATCTATATTTGCGTTGTAAGTAGTTTCATATCTACATACTTGTGTAAGGATACTATCTGCTGCAGCTAATTTAAATGTATAAGTAGAATCTTTAAAACATTCTGTTGAGTCTTGCTCTTCTCTTGTGGGGCTTGAAACAGTGAAATCTGGAAGTTCTGTTTTTGGAGAACATGCTAAAATTAATGCTAATCCTGCAATGGGTAATCGCTTCATTTTGTGTGATAGTTGTGAAAAATATTTAAAGATTTAGATAGTCTATATCTTGTTTAGTTTCTTATTCTAATTTATGAATATAATCTTCTGCAGCTTTTATTAATCCATAATTTGTTACTCTAAATATTGGATTATCCAGCTTTTCGTAGCATATTTTTGCTCTTTCCATAGCTGCTTCTCTTCCTTGTGTTAATTCAACATTGTGGAAAACATCATCCCCAATTAAATACCAAGTGCCATTACTTGCACCCCAAGCAAATGCTGAAGCAGTAGCTAATAATAAAGTATTGAATTTGAACGAATCCATCTTAGATTCAAGTCCTTCTAATAGTCTTAAACAAATATGTTGCATCTTTTTCTTCATAAGATATTGTGATATAAATTAAGTATAACTATCCATTTATAAAGCTTACTATTTTTACTACTTTATAGTTACTTCTAACCTAAAATATCGGAAAATCTTTCGAAAACCTTATAAATAGCTTTATAAAGGCATCTCTGTGTTTATAAAGAAGAGGTGGGGTTGATTATGGTTAAGAAAGAAATTAAACTTCAAAATATTGTGGCTACTACAAATTTAGAGCATGATATACCATTAATTAAGTTGGCAGAAGCACTACCAAATACTGAGTATAACCCTGAGCAGTTTCCTGGCTTAGTGATGAGAATAAGAGAGCCTAAAACAAGTGCTTTAATTTTTAGTTCTGGGAAAATTGTTTGTACTGGTGCAAAGTCAATGACTAAAGTTAAAGAAAGCATAGTAAATATAATAAAAAATATTGAGAAAATCGGAATAAAAATAAAAGTTAAACCAATAATTAAAGTTCAAAATATGGTTGCTAGTGGTGCTATTGGAATGGATTTAAATTTAAATGAATTAGCTATGAAATTAGAAAATACAGAATATGAACCAGAACAATTTCCAGGGTTAGTATATAAGTTAGATGGGACAAGGGCAACATTCCTTTTGTTTAGTAACGGGAAAATTGTTTGTACTGGTACTAGAAGTGAAGCTAAGCTTAGAGAAGCCCTAGATAAATTAGTAGTTAACCTTAAAAATTTGAACAAGAAGTGATTTTAAGAGTAATATTTTGTTTACTTGGACAGTAAAACCCATATTTTTAAACCAAAATTTATATATTTCTATCTATCTTAGTAATATGGGGTGAGTTAATGGCTGTAGATAGCACAAAGCAAATTGAAAAATTTAAGGATTTTGTAGAAGTAACTTATAAAAAGAGACTTTACGACCTTATTAAAAAAGGAGAAAACCACTTACTTATTGATTTCTCTGAATTATTACAATATGACCATGAATTAGCAGATGAATTACTAGAAGAACCTGAGGAGACTATTAAGGCTGCTGAAATCGCTGTTACATTTTTTGACTTACCAAGTGATGTTCTTAAAAGGATAAGATTTAGAAATTTGCCAGAATCTCAAAGGGTTTTTATAAAGAATATTAGAAGTAGCCATATTAATAGCTTTGTTATCATTGAAGGTATTGTAAGACAAAGCAGTGATGTAAGGCCACAAGTTACTTTAGCAAAGTTTGAATGCCCTAGTTGTGGTAATTCTATTTCAATACCTCAATTAGATACTAAGTTTAAAGAGCCTAGTAGGTGTAGTTGTGGGAGGAGAGGTAAATTTAGATTATTAAGTAAAGATTTAGTTGATGTTCAAAGGTTAATCATTGAGGAAAGTCCGGAGAGTTTAGAAGGAGGGGAGCAACCTAAAAGAATTGCTATTTTTGTTAAAGAAGATTTAGTTGAACCAAGAATGGAGAAAAAAACAACTCCTGGGACTAAGATAAGAGTTTGTGGAATTATAAAAGAAGTCCCTTTAATTTCTAAAACTGGAGGGCAAAGTACAAGATATGATTTGATGATTGATTCTAATTATATAGAACCTGTTGAAGAAGCATTTGAAGAGATGGATATTAGTGAAGATGATGAAAGATCAATTTTAGAGTTATCAAAGGATCCATTAGTTTATGATAAACTAATTCACTCTGTTGCACCTTCTATATATGGACATTTGGATATTAAAGAGGCAATGATATTACAATTATTTGGGGGAGTAAGAAAAATAAAAGAAGATGGTACTAAAACAAGAGGGGATTTACATATGCTTCTAGTTGGTGATCCAGGAACTGGTAAATGTTTATCAGGGAATACGAAGATTGCTCTTGAAGACGGGTCTATAATTAAAATTTCTGATTTTGTAAATAATAACTCATCAGAACCCATTAATGGAGGGTATAAAGGAAATGACTTCAAAGTGCCTTCATTAAGTCTTGATGGAAAAATAAAATTAAATGGCTCAAATATAGTTTGGAAGCGAGAAAGTGATGAAACTCTGCTTAAGGTAAAAACACAATCAGGGAATGAGCTTGTTGTCACAAAGGATCATCCATTATTTACAACATATAATTCATTTATTTATTCCATTCCGGCAGAAGCTTTAACAATTGGGACTTTTATAGCAACTCCCAGATTCATAAGTGTTAATACTGAAATTCAAAAAATAAACACAACTATTCTTAGATCAAAATCAAGAAAGGGTATTCGGATTAAGATTCCAGAGTATCTTGATGAAGAACTTGCAAGGTTTTTAGGTTATATTATAGGTGAAGGTTGGATAGCTCTTAATGATACTAGGGCAATGGTGACTTTTACAAATAATAATGAATATATGATAAATAATTTTGTAAGCTATTTGAGAAAATTAAATACAAATTATACTATTAGGTTAGCACATAAAGGTAAAATTGCTAAGGAAGTGTATGCATGCTCAATTGAATTAGCTAGATTTATTGAGTTTATAGAACCAAGTTTACTAATGAGGTCTGCTCAGAAGAGGATTCCTAAACTTATTTGTAAGTCGCCAAATCATATAGTTAAAGAATTTATTAAAGCGTATTTTGACTGTGAAGCCCATGTTAATAAAAATATTAGATGCATTGAAGTAGCAAGTGCAAGTAAAGATCTTATTGAAGATTTAAAAATAATATTACTTAGATTTGGAATATTGTCAAGAATATCCAAAGGCCAAAAATATGCATCTAATACTGTATTAAAAACAAGAAGAACTTACTATAAATTGTCTATCTCTGGAATTGAAACTAAAAAATATTATGAATTAGTTGGTTTTTCTTTAGATTATAAACAAAACCGTTTGCAAGAAATGGTAGAATCAAAATCAATTTATAATACAAATGTAGACGTCTTACCAGGCCTTTCTGAACTTTTGAAAGAGCTTAGAGAAGATTACAAATTATCACAATTCCAACTTACAATACCTAGATCTTCCTATCAACATTATGAAAGAGGAGATAGGCTTCCTTCAATATCACAATTAAATAAAATTCTAGATAACTATCCAAGCAATGATGATAGGGTAATATTAATAAGAAAATTTACTAATTCAGATATATTTTGGGATAAAATAACTAGTTTAGAAGAAGTAAAATCAGAAGAGGAATTTGTTTATGATATCCAAGTAAATGAAACGCATAACTTCATCGCTAATGCAATAGTAGTACATAATTCTCAAATCTTGCAATTTATTACTAAGATTGCACCAAAGGCTAGATTCATTAGTGGAAAGGGAGCAACTAGTGCAGGCATTACAGCATCAATTGTTAAAGATGAATTTCTTAGGGGATGGGCATTAGAAGCAGGAGCAATGGTTTTAGCAAATAAAGGAATTGCAATAATTGATGAGCTTGATAAAATGGGAACTGAAGATAGAAGTGCATTACATGAAGCAATGGAACAACAGCAGATTACAATTAACAAAGCAAATATTCAAGCAACATTAAGGGCGGAGACTACTGTTTTAGCTGCAGCAAATCCAAAATTAGGAAGATTTGATCCATACCAACCAATTGCAGCACAAATTGATTTACCCCCCACTTTGATTAATAGATTTGATTTAATTTTCCCAGTAAGAGACTTACCTAATAAAGAAAATGATGATAGAATAGCAACGCATGTATTAAGTATGCATAAATCACCAAACATTTATGCATCTCAGATAGAACCTAAATTACTGAAAAAATACTTAAGTTATAGTAAACAAAAAATATTCCCAAAGTTAAGTAATGCAGCTATTGAAGAAATTAAAGAATTTTATGTTGGGCTAAGAAATAGCGGTCAAAGTGAAGAAGGTATTAGAGCAATTCCAATTTCGGCTAGGCAATTAGAAGCTTTAGTAAGATTAGCGGAAGCAAGTGCAAGAGCTAGATTAAGTGAAATTGTTACTAAAGAAGATGCAAAAAGAGCAATTAGATTGCTTAAGCATTGTTTAATGCAAGTTGGCTTTGATTATGAAACTGGAAAGATAGATATTGATAGAATTTATACTGGGATAACTGCTGCAACAAGAAGTAAAATCGCTGTTGTGAGAGAAATAATTAATGAAATTGAAAGTAAAGGAACTAAAACTATCTCAGTAGATGAAATTTCTGCAGAAGCTGCAAAAAAAGGAATTGACCAAAGCAGTGTTGAGGAAGTTCTTGAGAGAATGAAAAAAGAAGGCTTAATTTTTGAGCCAAAGAGATCATTTATCCAAAGAATATAGAAATGGAAAATAAAGTTAGACAAGTTGCTTATAAATTGTGGATTTGTGATTTAATTAATAGTCCGATTAAAAAAGATGAAGGGGAGTTTTCCTCTCAATTTATCGATTTTAAAGGAATGAAAATATCTAGAGTTAATATTATTGCTAATGTTGTTGAAAAATTTATTAATGATGATAAAAGTTTTGGGTCAATAACTTTAGATGATGGTAGTGGAATTGTTAGATTAAAGGCATGGAAAGAAGATACTAGTAAAATTGAAAAATTTAATATTGGGGACATAGTGAATGTTGTTGGAAGACCTAGAGTCTATAATGAGGAAGGTTATATTGTCCCGGAGATTCTTAGAAAAATAGAGAACCCCAATTTTGAAATTCTTAGAAAATTAGAATTAATAAAATTATATGGTAAGCCAAATTTAAATGGTGTTAAAATTAATAGTGAGGACAAGAAAGAGGGGCCTTATGTGAATGATGATATAGTAGAAGAGATTAGAGTTAATGAAACTACTGAGAATAATAGACAAATAATTATTAAATTAATTGAATCTCTAGATGATGGAGAAGGTACAAATATAAATGAGATATTTAGTAATTCTAAGATCAATAAAAATGAGATTGATATTATTATTGGTGATCTCTTGAAAGAAGGAGAAATATTTGAAATCAAAGAAGGTTATGTAAAGTTAATTGGTTGATTCTGCTAATTGTTACCTTTTTAAAGTAGTGAAAATAGTAAGGTTTAAATACCTAGCCCACCCATCTGTTATTATGAAAAAACGCCTAGTGGGATTATCAAAAATTCTGGTATCATTGAATTTAATTCCGTTTGGATTAGCGTTAGCTCAAAGTCCTGAATCTATATCTGATAAGATTAAAAGTTTATATTCCCAAATCAGGCCTAAAACAGAAGTTGTTTCAACTTTAAATATTCCTTTTTTGTCAAACTTGAATGCTTCCCAATTGGAGGTAGACTTACCAAATAATTTAAGGGTAAACATAATTTATGGGAGGGGTGTTGAAACTAGAGGACAAGATTACGCGCAAGTTTGTGTGTCTAAGAAAATTGGGGACTCTTTTCAAAGAAGGCAGGTTTTTTTTGATGCTGGTCTTGATGGCATAAAAAAAACAGCAAAAACTGGCACTACTCATTTAGATGAAATGCCAGATACATATCTTCTCCGAAGAAGAGAAGACAAATTCCCAAAACCAGTACTTCAAAGCTTAAGTAATGAAGATATTAAATCAGTAAATAGAACTTTAACCTCCTGCCTGGAAGAGTTATTAGCTTACTCTGACTCAGAAGGACAAGTTAAAGATGTTTATTTAAATGATCAAGGATCAAGACATCCACTAGAAGTTCCAACATCAGGGCTAATTAATTGGGGTGAATCACTTCCTGAGTTTTTTACCACGAGTATGGATGTAATTTTTCGTGGGGGTTTAGTTGATAGGATTAGACTTCTTAGAATTAATCCTGGAAAGTATAGATTTGATGTTTATAATGACTTACAACTTAGAACTGTGGAAGAATGGAGGGAATCCTTGGATGCAATTGCAGTTGTTAATGGCAGTTATTTTGGTGCAAAGCCTTGGGGGTTACCAATAACTCCTACTGTTAGTAATGGGAAAAGAATAGATAAAAGAGGTGCAGTTGCTTTTGGGGGAGGAGTTTTTTTAGCTGAACCTAGAGATAGTAATAAACCAAAAGCTAAGTTTATTGATTTAAGAGTTCCTACGTTAGTTGATAAAATTATCCAAGAAGAAGGTTATAATACAGCTATATTTTCTTATCCTGTATTACTTGACAAAAATGGAAGAACTAGAACTTCTGATCCAATCCAAAGGAGAGCAAATAGAACATTTCTTGGACAAGATGGTCAAGGATATATTATCATTGGGAATACGGAAGAAGGATTTTTTTCGCTAAAGAGATTAGGCAGTTTCTTGAAAGCTGCAGAGAGCTTAGACTTAGTTTATGCACTAAATATGGATGGTGGCTCTGTTGCATGTATGGATGTAGCAGCCGGAAATTTTAGATACACTAATTATGCTAGATGGGAAAGTGTACTTAATAAAAATAAAGAAGAAGTGGGTATATCTTGCAATGATTTAAAATATGGTAAGTGGAAGATGCCAATTGCGATTGCAGTAAAGCAAAGGTAATTTATCTGCTTTCTCTGTCTAGTCCAGGAGTATCTTGTGATTGAGTTCTTGCATTTTCAATAGCTGGACCCAACCAATTTTGAATTCTAGGATTGGTAGCTAATGAATCTCTTATTGTTGCAACTCTTTGCCCATATGTAAAAGTCCGGCCGTTTACGGTGACTCTCCCCCTGGGATTTATTACTCCAAATGCTCTTGCAGGATTATTTGGATTTCTTGCCATGGAAGGTCTCACATTAAGATTGTAAACATTTGCAAAGTGCAGGAAAGAAAGTTGGTTTAAAGGACTTTCAGGATTATTAGCTTCTTCTACAGTTTGCCATGTATCTGTAGGACGGAGTCCATTAATGTATTCCCTATGTAAGGTAGCATAAATTACATTCATAGTTGCCAATCTTTGTGTAAATTCTGGGCTATCTGCACCCATCATACCTAAAGCAGTCTGTGTAAATGTGAAACCCTCGCCAGTTTCCCAGGGAGGGTAGTATATGTTACCATTACCGGGATATGCATCTCCGAGGGATAAGCCAGCTGCGCCCCTAGCCCCAGTAGCAGAAGCTCTACCAGAATTTCTATCCCAACCAGGATTTGGATAAGAAACTATTGCTCCAGCTTGTTCATGCCCTGGTGTCCTTACACCTCCAGTTTCAGCAATCTGAATGGCTGCCCAATCCAGAGCATTTTCTGCACCTATTAATGGGGAAACCTCCTCTATCATAGGGAGATACCAATGTGGGTCTAAATGTTCTAAGTGAAGACCATTTGCGACAATAGGGGGGGGAGTACTTGCTTCTCGGTTATTTGCTGTTTGTTTTCCAGTTGGATCTACATACTTTATAGGATTATTATTAGCGTACATATAAGGAGACTCTTCTGCTTTGTAAATTGGATCTACTTGAGTGAATCTACCTATTGTTGGATTGTAGTATCTTGCTCCAAAGTAATATAGATTACTAGAATCTAGTTCTTTTCCACTAAATTTGTATTTTTCATTTCCTTCTTGTGTAAATATATTTCCATATGGTTGGTAGTTAGCTTGATATTCTATAACTCCTTGTTGATTAGTAGTAATTCTATTACTACTAATATGGTCTTTAGTAAAGTATACTATATCTTTATTATTATCTAGCTTACTTATACTAGTATAACTTATGTATTGTGGTTCATTTACTAGTTGTTGAGGTTCTTGTTGTTGTATTGTAGTTATAGATGGTTGTTGTTCTTGTATTTGTTGTTCATTACCTGTAAATGTGTATTGTATTGGACTAGAAAATACTAACTTATGGTTATTATTAGTTATGGATCTTATTTCTAAGCTTTTTGGATTTAATTGATTAATCTTAAATGAGTATTGCTTTGTTGAGTATGGAACTAGTTGGTTATATATTGTTATTGTGTTACTTGAATCTTTATTCTTAATTGTTATTTGAAATCCGTCTATTGATTTTGTTGTTAAGCTTTCTAGGTAGACTTGTATAGTATATTCATCATATAATATATTATTTAGCTTAAAAGATGAATAAATATTACCTTCTTCTTCAGGAAATAAAGATATACTATATACTGAATTTAGTGTTATTAAAGTAATTATGATAAATATTATGCTCTTTTTCAACATAGAAATAAATTAGTATTGAATTATTTAAAATTATTGATTAGATTTTTAAACCAAATTTTTGAAGCTATACCCTCAACTTGTTGAAGTTCTTATTGTGTAACAATAGAAAATGCAGTACATAAAAATCGTGCTTTAAAATAGAAATTGTTGTAAAAAGAAGATTTAAATAATCACTTATTTAACTAAGTTTATGGCGCTTTGGCAAGTATTGTTGGTTATTGTAATCTTACTTATTTTTTCTGGGCTAAGGGTAATTAATCAATATCAAAGAGCAGTTAAATTCCGACTTGGAAAATATGTAGGTACCCTACAACCAGGTTTAAGATGGATAATGCCTATAATTGAAAGGATTATTAAAGTTGACATAAGAGTAATTACAGCAGACATACCTTCACAAGAAGTTATAACTAAAGATAATGTACCTATGAAAGTAAATGGAGTTGTGTTTTTCAAAGTTATAAGTTCTGACAAAGCAGTTTTAGAAGTAGAAGATTATAAATTTGCTATCTCACAATTAGCTCAGTCTGCACTTAGAGATATGACGGGAAAGGCAGAATTAGATTCGGTATTGGCAAAAAGAGAAGAAATAGGAAACCAAGTTCAAAAAATAGTAGACTCTGAAACAGATCCATGGGGGATAAAAGTTACTGATGTTAAAATTAAGGATATTGAATTACCAGAAAATATGAAAAGAGCAATGGCACATCAAGCTGAAGCTGAAAGAGATAGGAGAGCAAGGATAATAAACGCTGAAGCTGAAACACAGGCAGCACAAAAATTAGTTGAGGCTGGAAAAATAATTGAAAGATCTCCTGCTGCTTTAAAGCTAAGGTTTTATCAGACCTTGAATGATATATCTGAAGAGAAAAATTCTACTATATTATTGCCTTTTCCAGAAGACTTTGTTGATTTATTTAAAAAGAAAATTGAAAAATAGAAAAACAAAAGAGATTTAACCCAAATAACTTGGAGTTTCTTGCTTTGCTTGAGTGCTTCTCGCAATTTTAAGTTCTTCTTCAATTTCTTTATATCTTTTTGAATCTTCAATGCTTAATGATGGACCTGTTCTCTTTAATGCTTCCAAGAAATGATCCATCCTAACTTCTTTTGATTTTATTGATTCTCTTAAAGCAAGCATAGCAGCTTCTCTGCAAGCAGCTTCAATATCCGCACCACTATAATTTTCCGTTAATTCTACTAATTTATTAACCTCCACATCTGTGGATAAAGGTATTTTTGAGGTGTGTATTTTTAATATATCTAATCTTGATTTTTTATCAGGCATTTGAGTTGATAAAATTCTGTCAAATCTACCAGGCCTAAGTAATGCTGGATCTATAATATCTGGTCTGTTTGTTGCTGCTATGACAACAACATCATTTAGTTCTTGTAAGCCATCCATTTCAGCTAATAATGTGTTTAACATTCTTTCAGTTACTCTTGTTCCTACAGTAAGGCCTCTTCTTGGGGCTATTGAATCAATCTCATCAAAGAAGATTATTGCTGGAGATGCTTGTCTTGCTTTCTCAAATATTTGCCTAATCCCTCTTTCAGATTCACCAACCCACATATTTAATAGTGAAGGTCCTTTAACGTTAATGAAATTTGCTTCTGCTTCTGTTGCTACTGCTTTTGCTAATAATGTTTTACCTGTTCCAGGAGGGCCATACATTAAAATTCCTCTTGGAGGCCTAATACCGAGCCTTTTGAAAGAATCTCTGTGTTTTAAAGGCCATTCAACAGCTTCGATTAATTCTTGTTTTAATTCTTGTAATCCTCCAATGTCTTTCCAATTAACATTTGGTTTTTCAATTAATACTTCTCTTATTGCAGAAGGTCTAACAATTTTTAGTGCTTCTTTAAAATCTTCACTAGTTACCCTTAACTTTTCTAGAACCTCTTCTGATATTGGTTCTTTTTCATTTAATTTTAAGTCAGGAAGTATTTTTCTTAAGACATTCATTGCAGCTTCTTTTGCTAATGCGCTTAAATCAGCTCCAACAAAACCATGAGTAGTTTCAGCTATTTTTGTAATGTTTACATCTTTTGTAAGGGGCATATTTCTTGTATGAATTTTTAGAATTTCTAATCTTCCTTTTTTGTTAGGGACATTAATTGATATTTCTCTGTCAAATCTTCCAGGTCTTCTTAATGCAGGGTCTATTGCATTAGGCCTATTAGTAGCACCTATGACTACAACATTTTTTCTGGACTTTAATCCATCCATCATTGTTAATAATTGGGCAACAACTCTTCTTTCAACTTCTCCTCTTGTTTCTTCTCTTTTTGGAGCTATTGCATCAATTTCATCGATGAAAATTATTGAAGGTGCATTTTTTTCAGCTTCTTCAAATATATCTCTAATTCTTTTTTCACTTTCTCCATAAAATTTATTCATAACTTCCGGACCATTAATTAACACAAAATTAGCTTCTGATTCATTCGCAACTGCTTTTGCTAATAATGTTTTACCTGAGCCAGGAGGGCCATGTAATAAGACTCCGCTAGGAGGTTCTATTCCAAGTCTTGTAAATATTTCAGGATGTTTTAAAGGAAGCTCTACCATTTCCCTTACTTTTTTTATTTCGTCTTCTAATCCCCCTAAATCTTCATATGTAACTTCAGGGATTTTTTCATCTGAGACTTCAATTGCTTTTTGTGTAACTGTAATGTTAGTATTTTCTGAGATAATTACTGCTTGTTTTGGATTAGAATCAACAACTACAAATTTTAATGAGGGTAATCCAAACGATCCCATAAATCCTTCTTCAAAAACATTAAAGATTTCTTCAAATGGAGTGTCTTCCATAGTTCTTCTTCGTCTTCTAGCACCGCCTAAAGAAATAATGTCTCCTTTAAGAACAGATCTACCAAGTAAACCTCTTCTAAATAATTCAGGAGATGCTTGAATCATAATCCCTTGTTGAGAGGGTGCTATTGTAATTGACTTTGCTTCTGCCACTGCTGCTTTTCTAACTGCAACTGTTTCACCTATACTTGTTTTTGCATTTCTTCTTATAATACCGTCCATCCTTATAACTTGTTGGCCAACATCTGTTGGATATGCTCTGTCTACAATACCTACTGTTTTTCTTTGACCTTCGATTTCAATAATGTCTCCAGGTCTTACCCCAATAACATGCATTGTCTCAGAATCAATTCTAACGATTCCTTTGTATGCTTCTTCTTGTAATGCTTCCATTACTTTTAATTTTGATTCTTTCATTTCTTTGTTCATATTAATATTAAGATGGATAATCTAATAAAGTTTTCTTACTCTTGAAAAAAGTAAGGTTAGCTTACCTGGTTCTTCAAGAGACATTTCAATTATCTTATTTAACCTCCGTTCTATATCTTCAAATTCTATAATTTCTTTTGGAATTGAAACAATATATGAATTTCCAACATATCTTAATTTAACTCTAAATGGTTTTGACCTTAATTTAATATATTCTTTATATGCTTCTTCATCTTTTGGATGAATCCATACTTTATTACAGTTTGGGCATGTGAAAGATCTTAATTTAAAGCCTTCTTTATCTGTTATAGTCCTATTTGTTTCTTTATTACAATCTCGACAAACTATAATATTATCAAATATGTCCATTTTAGTGTATACTAAATAGTATATACTAACTAATATATAAAATTATCTTTTTTTAAGGCTTCTAATCTTAATTTGAGGGGAACATCTCATCTATCTTATGATTTTATTTTTAAAGATTCCCTTTTACTGATTTCCCTAGATTTTGTGGAGTCCATAGAGACAATTATTTTTCCCATTTTATACCCAAAAAATTTCAAATGAGCATTGTCCAACTGTTAAATCTTCGCATATATGTTGCGTAACTTATCTATAGTTTGAAAGCATACCGCTCAAGTTTTGATGGCCTATCCTAAGAACAACTATCATAAAATAAGATAGGATCTCTTATAAAAAAGCTGGGTTAATCATTGAGGATTATCTAATCTTTCCAAAAGCTGGTCTCTTTGATTAATTTCTTCCTGCCCTGATGTTGTATTATACCAATTGTGAAAAAAATCGTTATTTTCATTTCCCGTAACTTTGCAGTCAGCTATCGTCGAACCGTCCTCGAGATCTATAAACTTCATGTTAAATTCTGTCACTTGATAACCTTTTACATATTTTTCATTAGGAAAATTTACTAGCATGGATAATCTATTGTGGCCTTTTGTTGTTCCCCTGTCTATTCGCCCCTGAAGCTCATTGTATAAATTTTGCAAAAATGGCTTATCATAAAATATTTTTGACCATACCTGGCAACTGGCAATTGTAACAGCCTCCATTTCATCAATGTCGGCAAGTTTAGCTTCAAAATTCACGACAGTTGTTTTTAAACTATCATCTCTGATAATTTTGCCCGTATAGTTTCCTGATAATTCCGTAACATCTAGCACACTTGAATTTTTCCCGCTACAGCCACCTATTATAGATATTACAAGAAGTAGAAAAACAAATTTAAAACCCATATAATACTATTCCTTAAACTAGTACTTAAGCGTTTTGTTCTTCTTGCATTGTTGGGTGCTGGATTTAATAAAAAATTAAGTTTTGCTCAATTTAATCAAATCTAACCACTTATTTTTTCCTAAATTTAATTTAATCTCTGCTTTCTCACATTGAGTCATTTTAACACCTAAATTTTTAGTCTAGCTTAACTTTTTTCTTCAGAATTCTCTTCTTGGTTTTTTGCTTTTTTAGACTTGCTTTGCCAAATTTCTAGAATTGATTTTAAATCTTCTTCTTTTGGAAGTTCTTTTTTTTCTTCTACATACTTACCGAATTTTTTATCTTCAGTTATGTACTTTTGTCTTTTTGGATATTTCTTTTTTGTGCCACCCATTTTAATCATTTAATATTAACAAGATATATTAAAGCTTTTGCTAAGAAACTATAAATTATTAAGTGATTATAAAAGTTTATTATTCTATTATTTTAATTGTTTAAAAAGGAGTTAAAAAAATAATTAAAAAGAAAATATCACCAACCAGGGTCTACTATGCCTTCATCAACTTTTCTTAAATCTACTTTACCTTGGCCATCACCATTACAGTAAGAACCACTCCCACCATCTCCCATATTAAGACCTCCTTATTTACTTTAAATAAGAAGAAAGGGTATTTAAAGATTTCTCAAATTAATTTTTGGATACTGCTAGTTTTCCAGGACCTAACAACATTAAAGCTATTAAGCCCATGAATATTGACCAATCTTTTAAAAGTTGTGGCTGAGATTGAGGCAATCCTTTTAATTGAATTGTAACAATTGCAATAAGAATTATAACTATTAAAGGAATTGTTGTAAATTTAACTTTAAATCCAATTAAAATTGCTGCGCCAAAGATTATTTCTGATAAAAGTAAAAGCCATGTCCAAAAAATAGCAACTGGGAATCCTATACTTTGAAGCATTCCAGTTACTGCAGAAGGATTTTGTAATTTTCCAAGGCCCATAAAAATAAATAGTACACCTAAACCTAATCTTAAGGCTGTTGGCCCATATGCTTTTAAATCTGTCATTAGTATCCCTCCTAATTTTTAATTTGTGTAAAGATGTATTTATTAATTTTTCTTTTAATCATTAAAGTGAATATTTATAATATTATTTCATAAACTATATTTCAATGAAAAGAATTGTTATAATTGGTGGTGGTTTTGCCGGGATTTATAGTGTTAGGAATTTACTAAAATGTTATAAGAATAAGGAAGAGATTGAAATTGTTTTAATAAGTAAAAATAATTTTTTCTTGTTTACACCATTACTGCATGAAGTAGCTACTGGGGGCATAAACTTAGAAAATATAGTTGAGCCAATAAGAGACATAATTAGAGCTAAAAATTTTAGATTTATCGAATGTGAAGTTAAAAAAGTTGATTTAAAAAATAAGGTCGTTTATATTAAAGACAGAAAAATAAATTATGATTTTTTAGTTATTGCAGTCGGATCTAAGGATAACTTCTATAATGTTGAAGGTGCTGAGAAATTCTGTTTAAAGTTAAAAACTTTAGAGGATGCTAGACTAATCAAAAATAGATTGATAGGTGTGCTTGAGCAATATGTAAAATATGAAGGGCAAGATAAAAACTTGCTAAGTTTCATTATTATTGGTGGTGGGCCTACTGGTGTTGAATTAGTTGGAGAAGTTTGTGATTTTCTTGAACAGATTATAAAAGAAGATTATAAAGAAATTCCTTTACATGGAGTAAAGGTGTTTTTAGTTCATAGTGGAAAAAAATTAATCCCTATGTTTAGTGAAAAGTCAATTATTGACAGTTATAACAGGCTAATTAAAAAGAATGTTAAGGTTTTACTTAATTCAAATATCACTAAAGTTTTCATCGATGGGGTAGAGATAGATAATAAGGAAAAAATTTCTGGAAAAACTATCATTTGGACAGGAGGAGTTACTCCTAATATCATTGAAACTTTCCCTAAAGTTACAGACAAAAATAATTATTTTGTTGTTGATAAATTTCTAAATGTAAATGGTTATAGGGATGTTTATGCTATTGGTGATTGTGCTTTGTTTTATAATAAGGAGGATAATAAATTAGTTCCTGCTCTAGCACAAGTAGCTGTTGATCAAGCTAGATATGTTGCTTGTAATATTAAACATAGAATAGGCGGTAGTGAAGAAGAGGAGTATTATTTCAAGGCGAAGGGTTACATACTTTCAGTGGGCCAAAAATTTGCTACCGGAGACATATATTGGATACACAAGAAAGGCTTTTTTACATGGTGGTTGTGGAGAACTATCTATTTATTTAAATTAATTGGATTTAGGAACAAAATTAGGACCGTAGTTGATTGGACAATTGGCCTTTTTAGTAAAAGAGATACAACTAGGATTTAGGGTTAATTTTTTAAGATTAAGTGTTGAAATCCTTTTTTATTAATTTATTGGGCCTTTGTATATTGCGCTATCCAAAATACATGGCCATCAGGATCTTTAAAAGAAGCTAATAAAAGACCTTCTCCTTCTTCTGCAATGTTTCTATTAAGTCTTGCTCCACTAGCGATCAATCTTTCAAAAGATTCCTTAATATTGTCTACATTAAAACCGAATGATAGAAACTTCGAAGGATTTACAGTTTCCTTAGTAAAATGTAAGGCTAACGTTGTAGTCCCGGTATCTAATTCTGACCAGTTCTCTGATTCAAATTTTATGGGAAAACCTAATGTGTGATGGTAAAAATTTAATGATTTGCCCATATTATTGACATGAAGCATTATATAGTCTATTTTTTTGAACATAATTTTAAGTTTACATTGGGATATTTAAGATTTTCTATAAAACCGAATACATGATAAGATAGTTTTTTATATTTGTTTTGTAAATAATGTGCATGCTTAGCTGTGGAAATAAAGATTTTAATGCATTCCTAAATGTGGGTATTGAGGGGATAACAACAATTTATGGAAAGGCAGGAACCGGGAAAACTTGTTTTTGTTTGATGGTTGCGGTTGAGAACGCAAAACATAGCAAGGTAGTTTATATTGACACCGAGAATGGATTTACAATAGATAGATTAAAGCAAATTGCTAAAGAACAATCACAAACAGTTATGGATAATTTAATATTATTAAGGACATCAAGCTTTAAAGATCAGCATAAAAAAATTACAAATATTGAAAAGTTAACAAAAAATGTTTCATTAGTTATAGTTGACACATTAAGTAATCACTATAGAAGATTCACTAAAGTTGATAAAGAGTTAGCCAAAAATATGTTAAATTTGCAAATGGAGAAATTATATGACCTATCGAAAAAAGGCGTCAGTGTTATTGTAACAAATCAAGTTTTTACAAATACATCAATGAATAAATTTGAGATGGTCGGTTATAGTACAATATTCCCATATTCACAAAAAGTGGTGGAGTTTACCAAAAACCAAAGGAGAATTGCATTTTTAAGAAAACCTGGGTTAAGTGAATTTATTTTTGATATTAAAGAAGAGGGAATTGTTAGTTGTTAAGACTTTCTTGATATTCTAATTTTTTCTTGCAGTTTTTATTAATGCAGAATTCGTATGGCCTTTTTCCTTTTCTAATCATCTTTAAAACAGGATATTTACATTCATCACAAAATTT
>Ga0209542_10001553_pt1 | contig 53692 bp, 61 predicted proteins | sample RifCSPhighO2_01_FD_184028 | JGI IMG/M metagenome (GOLD analysis project Ga0209542, IMG submission 184028) | Soil microbial communities from Rifle, Colorado - Rifle CSP2_plank highO2_0.1 (SPAdes) (version 2) | ecosystem: Environmental > Terrestrial > Deep subsurface > Rock core/Sediment ... | reverse complement strand
CGTTACTGTTAAAAGAAACAGCGGTGCTGCAACCTTGACAGGAATTAAGCTCATTTTTGCTAAAGCAGACGGCTCTACAACTGCATTTAATTATTCAGTTTCTCCTGGAGAGCTTGAGACAAAGCTTTATTCTGTTAATGCAGGATTTGCTGCAACAAATGTTGGGGTAGCTGCAGAAGTTACAGACAGCAGCGGAAACAAAGGTTATTGCGCTGCCTCACAGCCATTTGCATGTGCTTAAATGAGTGAACTATTAATTGATTTTTTATAGACTGTTATTTAAAAATTTATTCTTTTTTTGTTTGTTTTTCTGTTGTGCTTTTATCTTTCTTTTTTCCCTTCTTCTTAAGCTCTTCTGCGTATTTTTCTTCCTCTTTCTTTAACTCTTTCTCTATGCTCTGTATACTCTTTATCTTCTCTTTAATATCTTTTTCTGAATCTTGCCCCATAATTTTGCCCAATTCTCCATTATCTGCTTTTTGCGGAAGCATTGCAGGCATTTTCTTGACATAATCTAAAATTGATGATTTTTCCATCTTCAACACAGTTTTAGACTCATCATCTAAGTGCACTTTCAGGATGCTCATTCCAGATAGCACACAGTTAAGATTCCAGATTTTCTTGCCATTAATTGCCTGTAGAATTGCAATTATCTTTTTAACTTCTTCAGTTATGCTCCTGTTCTTCATCTCATCTTCCAAAATTCCATGAATGGCATCAAGATCTATGTTTACTTCCATGTCCAGCTTTTCTGGGACAATTTTTGAGTCAATCATATCAAGCATTTGCATAATAACTCCCCTATCCAATGTAAATGCAGCTATTTTTCTTTCAGTAGGTACATAATAATCTATCTGATGAAGATTCTTTCCTGTCTCAAAATCCAAAATGAAAAACCCTGCCATCATGAACGAGTCTGAATACTTCCCATGAAATTCCTTATACTCCTTCGAATTGCTCAATTTGTTTATATACGGCTTAATTTTCATTCTAAAACCTCATAGTCTTATAGTTGCTATTTTCTAATTATGCAATTAATAATCTTTTATAGTATATAAGATTATCTGATATTACTTTGTTACATTAACAGAACAAAATGAAAAACTTTATAAATAAAAATAATTCTCTATAGAAAACGAAAGATAATTGAGAAAATGGTTAAAAAAGAGGCAAAGAGACAAGACGTTGTAGAAAAGCATGGCTTAGAAGAGGCAGAGCCTGACAGCGAAGAGCTTTTTGAAGGCCTTGAATCAATGTCTGGTGATTAAAACGCAAGCAAAATTTCTATTTCTTTTTATTTTTTATAAAACTAAGGCAACTATCTGCTTCCACAAGTCTTTTAACTTCCCATTTCTTGCTTAATTTATGGAGGTTATATTCACAGAACATGCAAAAGAGAGATTGCAAAGAAGAGATATAACTGAAGAAGAAGCAATTAGCGCAATAAAATATCCAGATAAAACTTCTAAGAAAGAAGGGAGATATTATGTTCAGAAAGATATCGGAAGAGCTAAAATAGAAATTGTTTATGAGAAGGATAAATATATAAAGATTATAACTATTTATTACATATAAGAGAAAAGAAAAATGAAAATAACATTTGATAGGGAAGCAGACGCAGTTTATATTGAGTTGGGTATCGGAAAGTTTGCAAAGAATAAGAAGATAGATGACGAGACTATAATCGACTTAGATGAAGAAGGCAAAATATTGGGCATAGAACTTTTGAATGTAAGTAAAAGGATGTCCAAAGATTTTCTTTCAGATATAAGAGTTAAAAATTTAGTTTCTGCTTAAATTTTTATAAGATATGATAATTGAGAAGTATTATGATAAATTTGGAAGGTTGAGATTGCTGAGCAAAATAAGCTAAGATAAATTATTCTTATTATTTCTTATCTTTTATAATTTACATACTTGCCTTTAATGCATAGTACTCTTTGACTTTTCCTAGTTTTTCATACAATCCAAGAAGAGTTGTTTGTGCTTCTTTCTTCTCGTCAGGAGTTAATTCCAAACTAAGAATCTTTTCATAAACTTCCATAGCATGACTTCTTCTTTGTCTTGCAAGATATTCTTTTGCTTGAGCCTTGTATGCCTCTTTCTTTGCAGTTTTTAATCTTGCTTTTTGCAATTCAGTTGCACAGCCCATTGCTTTTACAAATGAGACTTCTCCTTCTGCAAAACTTCCCCCTTTGATAAATAAATTGCATGATTTCATAAAATCATTCATCTTTCCTTCATAAGTGGCGTTTATCTCTGCGGCATTTCTCATCATCTTTGCAGCTTCAGAGAACATCTTTCTTGTTTCATAGATTTCAGCGAGCTTGAAAAGAACAAATTTTTTTGTATCAAAATCAAGCTGCTTCTTTAAAGCTGATGAAAGTAAGTCCATCTTGACATAATCTCCCGCATTTTTCAGCCTCTCTTCAAGCTCTCTTTTTGTTACAACTCTTGTATCGTCTCTTACTATTGCCAATCCCATCTAGTTGCAATATTTTGGAACTTTTTAAGGATTGTTGTTATACGCTCCGGTATAAGGAGAATATAATTTTCTAAATATTGTCAAGAATATTGGTTAATTGAACTTATTTGGCTTTGGCCTTAAGCTCTATGCAGACGCCTGCAGCAACTGTTGCTCCTGCGTCTCTTATTGCGAATCTTGCCATATGTGGATTTGTAGCCTGTGTTTCAAGAACAAGGTTTCCAATTGGCTTGATTCTTACTTTAGCAACATCTCCGTTCTTTAAGAAGTCTGGATTTTTCATTGTCTGCCCTGCTCTTGTTACTTCAATAAGTTCAACAAACTGGCAAGGTACTTGTGCAGTGTGAACGTGGAATACCGGTGTGTAGCCCTTTGCTATAACTGTAGGATGAGAGATAACTGCAACTTGCGCTACAAATTCATCTGCAATTGTTGCTGGCTTTGCAGCATCGCAAATTACATCTCCTCTTGCAATATCTTTCTTTCCAAGACCCCTTATATTTACTCCGACGTTATCTCCAGCTTCAGCTTGAGGCAACTGCTCATGGTGCATTTCTATGCTTCTGACTTCTCCTTCAACTCCTTTACCTGATCTTCCCGGCAAAGCAATGACTTTCTGGCCTATTTTCATAGTTCCAGTCTCAATCTTTCCAACAGGAACAGTTCCGATTCCTGTGATTTCATAAACATCCTGCAATGGCATTCTCAAAGGCAAATTAGTTGGTTTGTCTGGCTCCTTGAACAAATCAAACTGCTCCAAAACAGTAGGACCTTTGTACCAAGGCATGTTTGTTGATTTCTTTGCAACATTGTCTCCCTTAAATCCTGATACTGCAAGAAAAGTCATTGTGTCTGGCTTATACCCTGCTTCTTTCAACTTTGCGCTTACGTCTGCTTTTATTTTATTAAAAACATCTTCTTTATAGTCGACTGTATCCATTTTGTTAAGTATTACTGCAACCTGGGCTACACCCATTGTCCTTAAAAGCCAGATGTGCTCCTGGGTTTGCGGCTGAACACCATCTTTAGCAGATACTGTTAAAAATGCAACGTCTGCCTGTGATGCTCCTGTAATCATGTTTTTGACGAAGTCCTTGTGTCCTGGCGCGTCAATTATTGTAACTTCATATTTGTTTGTAATAAGTTTTTGATAAGAAAGGTCAATTGTAACTCCCCTCTCCCTTTCTTCCTTGAATTTGTCCATGACGAATGCAAATTCAAAACCTGCTTTTCCGTGCCTTTGAGCTTCAGCTTTCAACTTCTCAAGCTCTTCAGGAGGAACTTTTCCAGTATCAAACATTAATCTTCCGATTGTGGTTGACTTTCCGTGGTCAACGTGACCTACAAACACAACGTTAAGTATTGGTTTTTGTTTTGCCATTTTATGTAAATCAATTTAATTTAGGGGGTATTTAAACTTTTTGCTAACAAAAAGTTTATAGATGAATTAAAAACAGATATAATTGTCTTTGTCCAAATTTTACAATATAGACATAAATTTAAATTCTTGACCAACTTAATGAGTTGATGAAAAGAGAGGCAAATAAAAAGTCTGGCAAGAGGCTGAATATTAAAAAAACAGCGTTTATTATTATCGCCATCTTTGCCATTATTGTTTTATTTACAGCAGTTGACTATTTCGTACACTCTCTTTCTTCAGAATATGCTGTTCCATCGTATTATTTCAGAAATAAGATTATTTATGGAGCAGTTTATGGAGCAATTATTTATTTTTTTGTAAGAAATCAAACCCCATTTAAAAAAGCACTATTTTTCTCAGGGATAGCCGTTCTATTGCAAATCAGATATTTTATTGAAGGTTATCCTTTGGATTTTGTTCTTGAATTTTTAGCAATACATTATCTAATTCTTCTGCCAATATCTTGGCTGGCGTTTAGATATATTAAGGGGCTCTAGAATAAAATTGGCTAGTAGTTTTTGTTGAATCCTTCAGGACCAAAGTTAATCAATATCTTCCTGATTTCATTAATTGTTTCTTGCTGATCTTTTTTGTCTGACATTCTAACAAATCTTATCAATATCTCAATTAAATTTGATTCGTCTATTAATTTTAGTTTGTGTCCGTCAGTAATAAAGTAAAATCTAAATGATTTATATCTTAATTCTTTAATAACAATTCCACCAACTTGTCCCAACATTTTGCCTTTGTTTGGATTTTGCTCTAAAGAATACATCTGCCTGAATATTAACTTAGATTCTCCCTTGAATTTTTTTAAAATCTCGTCTTTTAACGCTTCTGCTATGCTTACTTTGGCCATTTTTTATCAGCTTCTTTTATAGCCTCTTCAATGGGAACAAATCCTTCTTCAGACATTAAAAATTCTCTTAATTGTTCTTTGATAGCAAGAGAATATATCCTTCTAATTATGGTATCAAAACTTTCTCCCTTTAACCCGAAGGAAGATATCTTGTATTTTATTTCTTTGCTTAGTTGTATTGTTGACGTTTCCATTTTGTCCTATAGATGCTATAGTGGCTATAGTTTATAAATCTTTCTTTACATAATAAATATCAGCAATATTTCTTTAATGGGTGCTCAATAGATTTATCAAATTTTTCTGATGCTTTTTCTATTCTTTTAATGTCAATATCCTCTTTTGAATCAACATTTGTAATCTTCTCAATCTCGCCTATCAGAAAATTCTCAACCTGCTTGCTCATGCTTACCCCGTTTTTCTTGCAATGCTTTGAATATGACTTGTAAACTGATTCATTTATATTGAAAGTTTTAAGTGCCATATTATCTCTTTTTTACTCTATAATAAAGTTATTTAATGTTAATAAACCTTTCTTTAATTCCCTGTTAAATAATGTTATTTAAGATTATTTAATATTAAGACTGCTAAACTACTAATTATTGATTCTCTGAAAGACCTTTTCTCTGCCTGATTTTTCTTATGACCTCAATTTGAAGTTCTGCCGGAAGCTTCTGGAAATGCTGGTCAGCGAGACTTGAAACCCCCCTTCCTTCTGTTGAACTTCTCAAATCATTGCTCCAGCCAATCATTTCCGCAACCGGAATCTTTGCTTTAATTACAGTGTCTGCTCCTTCCTGCTGAACATCGAGCAAAACTCCCCTCTTGCTTCCAACTAGTTGAGTCAGAGTGCCCATAAATGCGATAGGACCTTCAATAAGCTGTGTCTGAATAGGTTCTAAAATAGATGCACCTGCTCTTGCCATTCCTTCTCTCAATCCGTTTCTCAAGGCGGGATAAATCTGAGCAGGACCCCTGTGAACGTTGTCAACATGTATTTTCATATCGTGAAGTATGACTTTTGTTTTCATCAAAGGTTCTCTAGAGAGAGGACCGGCATCAACAACAAGCCTCCATCCGTCTAAAACAGATTCAATAACTTCACTAAGCAGGACTATTCCCCTTGTTCTATCTTCAAATACATTGCCTTTGTAAATTTCCTTGTATTGTCTTGCCTCATCATTTGAAATTCCCAATTCACTTAATCTCTTCCAGATTTCTTCAGGTTTCTTTCTTAATTTTCCCTCTGGCAATTCTCCTTTTTCTATTGCATCATAAACCTGTTCTTCTAAAGGTTCTATGCTCAAGAATATGATGTTATGCCCATTCGGTGTTCTTATTTCTACTGTTCCGCTTGGCTTTGAAACACTCTCTCTATATACAACAATAGGATGCCCCATTTTTACTTCCAGACCTTTTTCAGTCTTTATTCTTCCTTCTATAATTTCCAAGTGCAGTTCACCCATTCCTGAAAGAAGATTCTCTCCAGTTTCCTCGTTAATTTCAATCTTAATGCTTGGGTCTTCTTTTCCTATCTTTCTTAAAACTTCAATTAACTTCGGCAAGTCAGCTGAGCGAACAACCTCAATTGACTTTGTAATGACTGGCTGGAATATGTGCCTGATCTCTTCAAATGGTGTTTGCGGAGTAAGAGTAATTGTATCTCCAACATCAACATTTAATCCTGAAATTGCCAGAACGTTTCCACAAGGAATTTTATCCATCTGCTCTGGTTTTATTCCGTTGTAAACTAAAAGCTGCTGCACTCTATAACTTGATTTTGCATTATTTGCATAAACTTCCATTCCGCTTTCAAGCGTACCCGAATATAATCTTCCAGCGCAAACTTCTTTTCCTGATCTTGGATCTATAACTATCCTTGTTACAACAAAAGCAACCTCTCCTTTTGAATTGCAGGAAGCAAGGTCTTTTCCAAACTGGGTATCTGTGTCTCCCCTCCATATCTTTGGAATTCTGTATTTTTGCGCGTCAAGAGGACTTGGAAGATGGTGCACTGCCATGTCAAGAAGAACTTCAAACAAAGGAGCATTCTGCCAGACCCAGTCCTTTCTTGCCTTGTCTTCCATATCATAAATTTTTGAGATGTCTTTGAAGCTGACATCTCTCTTTTTCATAAATGGCAGTGATAGTGCCCAGTTATCTCTGGCGCTTCCAAATGCAACGCTGCCTTCAGAAATGCTCACTTTCCATTTCTCCTTGTATTCTGGTTCTGCAATCTGCATAATCAGATTATTAAATTCCTCAATAATTTTAAGAACCCTCTCCTGCATCTGCTCTGGAGTTAATTTTAGTTCTTTTATTAGTCTGTCAAACTTGTTTATGAATAGAACTGGCTTTACTCTCTCCCTTAACGCCTGTTTTAATACTGTTTCTGTCTGGGGCATTACCCCTTCAACAGCACATACAAGAACGAAAGTTCCGTCAATTGCTCTCATCGCTCTTGTAACATTTCCTCCGAAATCAACGTGCCCAGGAGTGTCTATAAGATTAATCAGATATTCTTCTCCCTGATAGCTGTGAACCATTGAGACATTTGCAGCGTCAACTGTCATAAGCCTCTCCTGTTCATCTGAATGCTGCCATGTCGCCATTCCCTCTTCAAGGTTTCCGGCAATTTTAGCAGACATTAATCCTGCAGCTGCCAAAAGATTGTCGGTCAGCGCCGTTTTTCCGTGATGTATATGCGCGCTGGTAGCGATGTTTCTTATATTCTTCTGCGCTTTAATTATTCTCTTAATTTTGTTAAGGTTTGTTTCTTTCTCAGCCATTTTATTATATTTAATCCTACAAAATTTGGTTTTTAAACCTTGTTAAAAATACTATCCCTTGAATTGATATGAAATAAGGTTGTACTCTTCTGCTGTATAAACTGCAATCCCTTCATCATGCCAGAGAGCCCATTCTGAAATTCCAACATCCAGCACTCTTTTGCTGCAAGAGGTGCAGTAGGGCTGTCCTGCCCTGATAGGGTTATCTTTTAAATCAAGCCTAATGTAATAAATTCTTGAGCCCTTCAGTATTTGTTTGTAATTTATTCCTAATTTAGTCAAGACATCATTTACAGCTCTATCTTCTGCATGAATGCAACATGTCTTATCGGTGATTTTTAGATGCAATTTTGATTTATCTTCAAAACATCTTCTTTGCGATTCTAAATATCCTGGCGGGGAACTGTGTCCTTCACCAAAAATTGACAAACCTTTAATGATTAGTGCTCCGCTTTTCGCTTTCTTACATCCAGATTTCTTTGCTTCTTCTATCGCTTTTTCAAACCAATTTAAAGAGTCTTCTTTCTCATTACCTGATAAAAATCTCATCAAAAATTATAAAATCTTCAGTTAATAATCATTATTGTTATAAAGATATATGACCAATTACGACTTTCGCGCATCGTGCAAAGGAATGTCTTGGGATATTCTGCAGATTTCTCTATAATTTCTAGGTATGTTAAAACTTGCAAGCAGGAATCTGTCAAGAAACCAATCAGAAGGTTTAGTTGATACCTCCTCAAATTCTAAACTAACTTTTCTTCCTATATTCTCTCTTGCCATATCAAATAGTTCAGTATTATTCCCATTATGCAATCTTTTATAATAATTGTTACCATTAATTCTCACATAAAAATCTCCGCTCCAGCCCATCAATCTTTCTGTCCCTTCTATTGTTCCTTCAGTTTCCATAATTCAAAGTCGGCAAGAGTGGTTTTTAAACTTAATGCGTTAGAATGTCGTTTAGACGTATTCCTTGATGAACTATTCCTGTCACGTCTGAAGGCGATTCATTTATATGAATATCGTATGCAATGTTCTCCAATTCTTCTGTTTTTAGATAATTTTTGTTTTTATATATACTTAAGGCCATGCTCTTCTCCCCGTGGTTTTTTAATCCAATGCTTCTCTGCGCAGCATATAGGTCTCGCAGTGCATCTTTTATTGTTGGTACATAACGAACCCCTGTTAAGTATAAAGGTAATTTTGTGTCCATCATTGGATTTACACCAACTTCTGGATCCTCAGAATAATGCTCCACAATGGCTCCTCCTTCCATAAATCTATTATCTATCTTTCTTTTTTCTGTATCTCTTGGATATAATACTTTAATTATATCGCTTGCTCTTCCCATACTAACAATCTCTGCCACTTGGCTAAGGACGTCGTCATCTATCAATCCTCTTGTTGTTTTAATATCCATAATATCTCCTCCACGTAGCCTTGCATAGATCTCTCCCAATTCCTTGACAATTTGTATGTAATTTTCCCTTCCTACTACAAGATAGTTATGTTCAGCGAGACAGGATCCTGGAGCTACGATAGACTTCTTTAAATGTGGACTTGCCGCAGACGAATCTAGTACCAATCCTCGTGAATGTTCTGCACAAAAAGAGATCTGATCATTTCTAATATAAGCATCTCCCATTACGATAAGCGTATCTAAAGATTTAATGATTCTAGAAAATATCTCCTGCTCTTTTTTGTCTGCAGTATTTCCATGTATTGCATTAATGAGTCCTGGAGCGAGACCGTGCATGCCCATGTAGTCTATAACGTCCAAACTTAATACTGGTTCTCTTTTGCTTAATTTTAAGATGGAGGGATTTCCAGAAATAACTAAATGGGATAAGAAATAGAAAATCTCTCGCGGATCATTTGGGGATATTCCAACAAAAACTGTTCTCTTTCTTCCTTCTTTTAATCCTGATTCTGCAAGATGGAGGGCCATTTCTTTTCCCTCTTCGATTCTTGTTTTAATAAGTGAGATTGGTATGCCTGTCATTTTGCATGCAGCTTCAAGGACTTCTTTCTTTGGATTATAATATTTTAAAGTTTCTAAAATTTTTATTCTCTCGTCTAAAGACTGAGTATTTTTTTTCTCAAGAGCGTCTAACAGCATCTTCTCGTGCTTTTCTTGAAAAGACGGAACTTCTACTTCATATTCTATGCCGCTAAAAGGACTTTTACTTTTGTAATACCAGTCTGATTCAGTTTTCTCTCCATTTATATAATGCTCAACTTTCATAGTTAAATGCCGAGTGCATCTGCTGCACAGCTTCCCCCTATATCAATTCTCATGCTTCTATTTATTCCTTCAAATCCGATATCTGTCTTCGTCGCACGATCTCCTATTCTGTAATTTATATACGTTGATCCCCCACCAAGCAAGCCTGTTACATAGAGCACACCTTCTAACCCTATATCGACTTCTTTTAATATTGGCTTTGCACAATCTCTCTCTTGGTACCATGCTACGACTCCAACAGTTGGAAAAGGAGTCGCAATAAGCCTGTTAACATCACTCCACCCAGCTTTTTCTGGATATGTTGCAAGAGCCATAGCTTCAGTCGAGCCCCAAGTCGTAGAAAAAGCTATTCCATCATCTCTTAAAACATTATATGTTTCTTTTGGAACAGAAAATCCTGTGAGAAATGCGTGCTTAACAGATCTAAATGCTGCAGGGTCTTCTTCATAAATAGTCATGAATGCTAAAGCGTTTCCTTTCGCATTATTATGCAAGAATTCTTTTGGCGGTTGTACTGATTCTATTATTTCAATTCCATTGCTTTTAATGTAATATCTTATTGCTTCTCTAACATCCGCTTCATATTTTTTTCTCTGTTCATCACTCTGTGCTTGCTGAAAATTGATTACTGCTGAACCAAATGTCGAATCTTTCGCAAGTTCTGTAAAAATCTTTCTTTTAGAATGAAACTTCATATCTAAGATATCAGCGGCTCTTTCTAATTGCAGTCCTCCTTTATGTGTATCATTATAAAAACAGGATACTGACATTCCCTGGCGGAATCCGTTTTTCTGGAGCGCTCTTGCAAGAGCCCAGGATTCTGTTTCAACAGTCAAATAAGAGAGTTTTGTAATTGTTGATTTTCCTTGACTTCCTCCCGACCCAAACTCTAGTATCTTTCTCCCACAATATTTATCTAAAATCTGCTTATTGTCTGGATTTGCTGATTCTTGCATCTCAATCACTTCATTTATGTTTTCAGGAATAAGCACATCAGGATTTTCTATTACTCTTTCTCTAAATCCTCGAATACCTGGGCGCTCTGGCGAACCTGTTCCTGGAACACTATCTTTTGAGATAGGAGGAAGCTCGGATAGATCTCTTATATCTACAATGTCCTCCAAATTTATATTTGCCCATAACGGACTTTGGCTATATAGTGGGACTTTTTTTATAGATCTTCTTAATGTATTCCTTAGCATTCCACCGAGGATTCTGTTTCTTTTGTCGATATCCATCTCGTCCCACGCAGAAGAACCAGCCAGGCTGACAGGCATTTTTAATGGGTTTATATCAAATTGATCCCTACTACTAAGAAAATCGTTCAATTCTTCTCCAGAGTCTAATCTCGATTTGTTCATAGTTACTATGCAGTGACTATACTATTAAAACTTATCGAGAATGTTTACTTTGATAATAATTTATCATATATATTAAAAACATTTGTACACAAGTGATGGAAATGGCACATTCTTGCCGGTTTAGATCCTATCTCTCCAAAACTACAAAATCCAAAGAGTGGCGCCTTCGAGATTTTGTTTAATTCTACAAGTTCTTTTTTAGAGCTTATTGAATTTAGAACTCTTCTTCTGGATGAACATGAGACAATGAAACTAAATGCTGACTGCATTTTCTCATTCATTTGTTTTTCTATATCTGCTAATATCTCTCTATTTGCTTGTAAAAGTCTTTTGTTGTCTTCTAAGCTCATTATATAAATTGGAGTATTCTCCTGAAGGGGAGCAATATATGCTAATCCTTTCGGATGCGGAACTCCGCCTGCACGCATTACAATATTTCCATATCCATCTGGAAATCCAAGAGGATATTTTTGGGTATAAAAAAGCAATTTTTCTGTGAACTCTTTTTTACCTATCCCCAATTGTTTTGCATACCATTCTATTATTGGTTCGCCTGATATTTTTGAGACAACAAAACCGCCCTCTGTTACTTCTGATATATATCCTAATTTGTTCTTTGGTTGTGCACCATGTGCCAATGAGTTTGCATAAGAAAGACCTGTACATGCGAACGCAGTAATAAGACCATCTTTCATTATCTTTCCAGAATGAAATGATATAATCTCGTAAGGAACATTTTTGAAAACATTGTCCATATCTGACCCCAGACTTCCTCCAAATATTGGTATATAATAACCTATTTTTTCCCCTATTCCGTCGATAATAAGGTCCTCATTTCCCATTCGCGTAGGTTGATAACCTCTAGTTAATGCAAAGACAAAGAATGATGGAACACGTAAAAGCTCAGTAATATTTCCTTTTTTTACTCTTGAAAAAGCCATATAAGAGTCTATATATTTATCAATCTGAATTTTTTGAACTGCTTTTTCTATAGTCTCCATAGCCAATTTCTTTGGATTTTTTGAGATATTATCAACAGAAGCAACACCGAAATGAAGATAATCCGAATGAAGAGACGCTACGACAACCCCTTCTGAATATATCATATCTTTATAGATTACGGCATCAGTAGATCCCCCAATAAACTCTGAGCCATTTAGAACCTCAATAAAAGCTTTATTTATTTGTTCTGGATTATATTTTGCTCCAGCATAAAAAACAAGAGAGAGTGTTGGAGATTTCCCTTTAAGCCCAGTTAATGCCGCGGTTGCTGCCTCTTTTGCCGCATTATAAGAATCTCCTCCCTTTGAGAATCCAAGACTAACTCTTATCAAATCTTTCTCGTTCATCTCTTTTTACCTCAAATCTTATAGGAAAACACTGAATTTTAGATAAATAAACATTTCGCTTCTTTATTTTTATGTTTCCCATCAATTCTACTCCCTTATGTCTTTCATAATATCCCATTTTTCTACTGAAAGAGATAAGTCCTGTTCGCTCTGAACCTGGATACTCTCTATAAACATCTCTTTCGACGGTCCTTTCGGGAGAACTTTTTCGAGTGTTTTCTTCAAAGCGGCGCAGAATTTAACTGCCCTTTTTTTATCTGGAAAGTGTGCATTCAGTGCAACCGGTGCTTCAATCATTGCTTCGAGAAAACCAGATCCCTTGAACATGAATCTTTCGTATGATTTCTCACCTATTACATCCATTCCAATGTAAGAAAGCTCTTCTTTGAAGTTCTTTTCTAGTATTTTGATAAATTTATCTAGCTCTTTTTTTGCTAAGTCGTGCTCTTTAAAGCTCTCCTGAAGATTCTTTCCTTTTTTAATTACAAACGGAAGCTGTTCGTTTATATCTAGCGCAGAGACAAAAATATGTTTTGTATTCATCTTACCCCCTTACCGACGTTAAACATACAATACTCTGAACCACTAAATAAACATTTTGTTTCCACAGCATCGACATCAGAGCCGAAAATATAAGAGAACATTCCAGCAAGAATACTTGCAATTATCTCACATTTTGCGCCCTTCGATGATTTTTTTATTTTTGAATATTCTTTTGCTATTACAGATTCTCTTATTACTATCGTAGCTTCCTCTTTTTCATTCCTTAAATCAGTGATCTCGAGAGGACCAAGTCCAAAGGTCTCATATATGTCCTTTATATTTTTAATTAAACCTTCCTCAGAACTTCCAATTTTGTCGCCCCATTCTTTTATATTCTCAAAGGTCAGCATTTTAATCAGCTCATAAGTATTTTTGTTACCATCTTGAATCGCAAAAATAAAATTAGATGGCAGCATTATCTCCCTTTTTCCAAGCATTTCTATCTTCCCTTCTGCGAGGTCAAACTGCCTAACAAATAAGAGTTTCTTCAAAAAAGCTGACATCATAAATCACTATCGTCGATTATAGATTTAAATCTTTCCTTAAGATTACCTCGACACGACATTTACCCCGAAATTGGTTATCTGGAAGGGAACAGGGCCTCTTGCGTGATTGGTTCGCCTCATCTTAACTATTCTTAGAGCTCTGTCTGTAACTCCGCCGAGGCCGGAGGAGTAAAGGCTAATAAATGAATCTGACAGAAATCTGATATAATTATCTCTTGCATCTTCTTTTCCTGGAACTTCAAGTTCTCCATCTGGTATCTCATTTGAGAGTAGAACTGTAACTCTTAATCTTTTAAGCAGAGAGACTAAATCATAAATTAGCTCTCTTGTCTCTTTTTCATCTGTATTTATTGAGATAAGGCTTGCAGGGTCCATACACACTCTTTTTACATCATTTTTTGCAATGGTTTTCATCAATTCCACCTTCAAGTCATCCACGCTTGCCTTAGTGGAGAATCTTATAAATTTGCAGGTTCCGTTTGCATCTGCTCTTGCAAAATCCCAGCCGTGAAGAACAGCATCTTCTATAACCTCGCTCACATCTGGCTCAAAACTTACAAAAAGCCCGTTTTCTTTGTATCTTAGTCCATTCCAGAGAAACTGAAGCAAGAAGGTTGTCTTGCCTGCGCCTGGTCCGCCAAGAACAGCATTAACGCTGTTGCGCACAAATCCCCCGTCACAGAGCTTGTCAAAACCTAAAATCCCTGTGGGACACCTCTCTACACCACCCATATTCTACAAAATGAACAGCACTATTTAAATCTTACAGATTTAAATAAGGTTTGGCTCAGAATAGAAAATAATTTGCTTGATTATATGCATTAAGGATTAATAATTATAAAATTTAGTGAATTTATCTACATTCAGATATATTGTAATAATATGGAATAAGCCGATAGGGTTGGGCTGTGCACAATCTCGATCTATCAGAGATTTCTAATTCTTATTTTGAGAGTTATCTCGCGCCGTCTGCCTGCTTCTCAGCTTCATTCTTTTTTGAAAAAGCATAACTTTCTGCGCTTCCTTCTGATGCCTTGATTATCTCTTCAGAAAGCGTTTCTGCCATTTTTTTCTTTTTTCCAAATGCCTTTGTATAAGCTCCCTGCGTAAACCATCTTAATGCGAGATTTATTCTTCTCATTGGACTGCAGTCAACTGCTTGAGGATATCTTGCTCCTCCGTGCTCAATTACTGTAATCTCATCTCTTGGAGAGCCGTTTTCTATTGCTTCTGCCAGAACCTGAACTGGGTTTTTTCCTGTCTTTTTAGAGATTATCTCGAGGACTTTAAGGATGGTTTTCATGTTCTTGTTGTACTTTCCAGAACTCCAGCTTGTAATTATCTTGTGCTTTTTTCCAACATGTCCTGGAACATCTAAATGTCTTGATAATCTCTCAACAACATTAACTTTTGCTGCGCCAAATCTCTCAAGATTTCTTCCCTGTGATTTTAAGAGCAGTTTAGGAGAAAAACTAATATAGGGCCTGAGAGAGTCACCCTTTACCTGGATGTTTGATAAATCATACAAGTCAAATATCTTAAAACTGATTGTTTTCTGCTCTGCCATACTAATGAATTCTCATTGACTGGCGCTCATAAATTATCTGCCCAGTTTCTCTATTTACTAAAGTTGTTCTGAATCCTTTTTTTTGGTCATATTCCCTAATCTCACATACTTTGACAGTTGGGGTGAGGTGGACCAATTCTCTACATTCTAATCCCGAAACAGTTTCGTATCTTTCTCCGGTTTTGTTTAAATCGTTGTCTGCCATTATCTTCTACCCTTCTCTATCTTGCCTTTCCAAAGCAATCGCAATGGTTGGTCGTTTACTTTAATAACTTGGAATGAAATTCCTGGAATGTCTCCCTTAGAACGGCCCATACGCCCGCCTATTCTTTCAATTATTACTTCATCGTGCTCATCAATAAATTTCTGGGCAAGGTTTCCTGGTATAAATGCTCCGACTGAGATTCCATTCTTGATAAGCTGAACTTTGCAGCATTTTCTCATTGCAGAGTTTGGCTGTCTTGCTTCTTTTTGGAATTTACTCACGACTATACCTTTTGCCTGCGCTGCTCCTTCCAAAGGATCTGCCTTTACTTTAAGATTCAGCATCTTTTTTTTGTACGCTTTCTGATGCCAGCGATAGTGCTTGTTCTTCTTCATCAGTTTTCTTGCATTCATTAAACCCATATTAGTTTCTTATTTTGTTGGTTTTTAAATCTTATTAGAACGTTTTAAATCGCTCCTGAAGATAGTTTAAACTATCTTCAGATTAAGGCCGAAATTATTCATTACGATTTCCTGTAGCTCTTCAAGCCTCTTTTTGTTTCTCCCTATAAGCGCGGCTTTGCTTGTGCTTCCCGCATTCAATATGAATATGCCATTTTTAATCTCAAGGGATTTGAATTTTATCGGTGAAACAACTTCTCTTACAAAATTCTCTGCATCTTCTGTCCCATTGGGCTCAAAAACTATTCTTACTCTTTTTCCTAATTGGTCCTGAATCCTTTTAATGTTAATAGCTCCAGGACCGATTGCCTGGGAAATCATTTGGCTTGGAACAGCAAAAAAGATGATGTTATTATATACAAAACATTTTCTTGTTTTTACCCTTGAGACTCTGTCTAGAAGATTAATATATCTCATAAGCTTCATATCAATAATAGTCATTGTTTAGTTCTCTTGTTTTTTTATTTCTTTATTTACAAGAGGACCGGTAACTTCTACAAGCAGTCCAGGAAGGCCTGTCCCGACAGGTATAAACTGGTTCAGGAGAATATTCTCTATAACTGACTTAAGCTCGTCTCTTCCGCCCTGTATTGTTGCATTTACAAATTGCTTATCTGGAGTCTCGAAAGTTGCTCTTGCAAGGATGCTTGCTTTTTCTGAGATAATGCCCATTCTTGTTACTCCTTTTACAACTCCAGAAGAAGTCATTGCGTCTGCTATGAGATCTAAGTGCCTCTCATTTATATCAATTGCCTGGTTTTGAAGGACTTTTTTAATCTCATTTATTATCGTCTGCCTCGCAGCTTCTATACCCAATGTCTGCATTACATCATAAATATCATTTGAGAGCGTTCTATTTTTATCCACGCCCTTTAATTCAATTATTTCTCTTACATTTGAGCCAGCTGTCAAGATAACAAAGTCTTTTCCTCTGCTTGAGATAACAACCTGTGAGATGTTCTTGATGCCAGAGATTATGGTCTCTTTTATTTTCTCCTTGAGTTTGTATATGGCCTTAAAATCAAAATCAGATGCATTAAGAGTTATTTTCAAGTCGTTTTGCTTTACATTAAATCCACTCTCGCTCAATCTCTCTGCTATCTTTTGCGCACCTACATGAACGCTTTTTAGAGCCTTGTTATCAAGCAACATCTCTATTCTCTTATTTGCAAAATCAATTTTAATCTCTTCCAATATTTCCTTTAAAGTAACTTCCTTTATTTTTTCAGCAATTACCTTTGCATCCCGATCATTATTGTTTTCTTTGTCAAGGTAAATCTCCATTGAGGGAGTTGAGGGCTTCTTTCTTGCGTCAAATATCTCAATTAATCTTGGCAATCCTGTAATCTGCATTTGCGCTACTCCAGCGTGGTGGAATACTCTCAAAACCATCTGCGTAGAGGCTTCTCCAAAAGATTGCGCAGTTACAACGCCAATTGCCTCTCCAGGCGAGATTTTGTTGTCTTTCAAATGCAATCTTGAAACATCTTTGTTATCTCCTCCTGCTATAAATTGAACTATGTTCTCAGACGCGTCTCTTACTGTTCCGTCATATTCTACTTTCAAATCCTGCAATGCAGAGACAAGCCTTCTATAAAGATATCCTGATTTTGGAGTTCTAAGCGCTGTATCCATAAGCCCGTCTCTTCCTGTTATTGCTCCAAAGAAGAATTCAGTTGGCTTAAGCCCTTTTAAGTAAGAAGATTTGATGAAACCCCTGCTCTCTGCGCTTAAATCACCCCACCTGAAAAAAGGCAGAGTTCTTTCTGTATAACCAAAACTTATTCTTTTATTCCAGAGAGACTGCTGCCCTACAAGACAGGCTATGTGTGTTATATTGCTCATACTCCCTGCAGCACCTGCAGAGATCATAATATTAATATTGCTCTCTTTTTGAAGATGCTCCTTAATAGCATTTCCAGTATCATTTCTAACATCATTCAATATCTGAAGTATTTTTATCTCTCTTGTTTCCTCAAGGCTTTTCCCAGGAATTCTGACAAGATTCCCTGTTTTGTAAGATTCTATAACTTCTGCAGTCTTTTTCTCTGCATGGGCTATAATATTTATTGTTATCTCTTTTACTTTTTCAGAAACATCTAGATCCCTGAGCGCCAGAGTATATCCTCTTCTTGACAGATAAGCTGCTCCAAGAAGAAATCCCCTGTTTATTGAATCAATTGCCTCTTTTCTTCCAAATTCCTTGTCAATTAACTTAACAAATTTGCCGTCTTCTGTTGCAAAGCTATTGCTTCCTGTCATCTCGCCTGGAATCTTTAGAGACATTCCTTTTGGCAAGATCTGCGCAATGAGCTCTGCTCCGTCTATATTCTTTTTTTTGATATTGCTTGCAACTCCTGAGCTGAATAAAAGCTCTTCTGCTTCTCCTTTTTCAAAATTGCTTTTGGCCAGAAGATACAATCCAGTAATAGAATCATCTATTGTTCCTACAAGATTCATATTATTTTTAGAAGATATGATATTGTTGCTTACTTCAAGCAAGATTCTAGCTTCTGCCCTTGCCTCTTCTGTTTGAGGGCTGTGTATATTGCACTCGTCTCCGTCAAAGTCTGCGTTGTAAGGAGCAGCAGCAGCAGGATGCAGTCTAAATGTCCTGTTCGGAAGCACCTTGACATAGTGGGCCATAAGGCTCTGCTTGTGCAATGATGGGTGTCGATTAAACAGCACAATATCTCCATCTCTTAAATGCCTGTCAATTTTATATCCTGGTTGTATTTCTACACATAATTCATCTTTAAGCGCATCTGTTATTTTCTTCCTCTTTCCATCTGGTCTGACTACATAATTTGCGCCTGGATAGACATTGCCTTTCTTTATCAATTCTTTCATAGATTCTATGTTCAGAGAAGTTACATGCTCTGCAACTGTAATTATATTTGCAATCTCAAAAGGAACACCAATTTCATTTATCTTTATCAATGGGTCTGGAGAGATAACTGTTCTTGCAGAATAATTTACTCTCTTTCCTGCCAGATTGTGCCTTATTCTTCCTTCTTTTCCTTTTATTCTTTCTGTTATTGTTTTAAGAGGTTGCCCGGAACGATGCCTTGCAGGAGGTATTCTAGAAACATTGTTGTCAAAAAATGTTGTAACATGATATTGAAGAAGGTCCCAAAGGTCTTCTATTATAACTTCAGGAGCTCCTGCATTTAAGTTCTCCCAGAGTCTCTGATTTGACCTTATTATGTCTGATAATTTGTGTGTTAAATCATCTTCGCTTCTCTCACCACTCTCTAACGTTATAGATGGCCTGACTGTAACTGAAGGAACTAAAAGAAGAGATAAGATTGCCCACTCTGGTCTGCATGTATTTGTGTTTATTCCAACTCTCTTTAATTCTTCATTGCTTATATTGACTAATCTCTCCCTTACTTCTATCGGTGACAATCTTTTCTTTCCAAGCATAAATATGCTTGGCTTTTCTAATTTAACTCTCTCTATAGTTTCTCCGCAATGAGGGCATCTTCTTGTGTCTCTTGCTTTCTTTGCTCTTGCAGCAGGACTTATTCCTTTTTGCTTTTCTTCATTTAGCGTTAATTTTCCGCATTTTGGGCAGAAGCTTCTTAAGCAAAGCTCAATCAGCGGAATATATTTTATATGAAATACTGGGCGTGCAAGTTCAATTAAACCAGGATGACCTGGGCATTCTTTTACTCTTTTACCGCAAGTTCTGCATCTGACTCCAGGGTCTATTGCGCCCAATCTCAAATCCATCAAACCGCCGTCAACAGGAAATCCGTCAATGTCATAAAGTTCAGGGGTTACAATTTTTGCAGTGCTTATTTTTTTAACCTGCTCTGGGCTAATCAGACCAAACCTCAATGCGCTAATTTGCTTTCTAAAATATGTTTCTGTCATCTTCGTAATCCCCCTATCTCAGCAACAAAACTATTAAATGCCCCATCATGAACTATTACATATGCCGTACTTTCATCATTATTACAATCTGCAAATTTATAATCCAGTGTCGCAATAAAATTACCTATATATTTCCTTCTCAAACTTTTTTCATTTATCTTAACATATTTATGTATCTCTCTTGAGCTTTCTGCCAATTTCCATATATGTTCTTTATATATTTTATTCATTGTTGATATTTATTCTTTAATTCGAATAATGTGTGCACTCCCAATCCCAACAACTCGTCAATAAGTAGCTTAAATGCATATGAAACTTCAAGAGGCTCGACTTCATTGCTTCCGCAGAGATTGCATATTACTCTGTTCTTTATTGTGTCTTCATAAGTCATGTCACCGCACTCTCTGCATATCCAGATGATTGTCTTGTCAGAATCATATCTTTCCTTGAGCAATAATGCGGCGCCGTGGCCTACAAGTGCCTGCTGCTCCATTTCTCCCAATCTTAAACCACCGCCTCTTGCCCTTCCTTCTATTGGCTGCCTTGTAAGCAGAGCAACTTTTCCAGATGCTCTTGCCTGCAATTTGTTTTTTACCATGTATTTCAATTTAAGGTAATACATATTTCCAATGTAAATTTTTGCATCCATTTTCTTGCCTGTTATCCCATTATACATTGTTTCTTTTCCATCATATCTGAAACCCATTTCTTCAAGTTGTTTTTCTAATTCTTCCACAGTTGATCCTGTGAAAGGCGTGCCGTCTATGATCTTTCCGCTTACTGCTCCTGTCTTGCCGGCAAGAAGTTCTATCAAATAACCGACAGTCATTCTGCTTGGTATTCCATGGGGATTGAACATCAAATCAGGTTTTATTCCTCTTAAAGTAAACGGAATATCTTCAGAATCTGCAATCAGTCCGACTACTCCTTTTTGCCCGTGAGGTGTTGAGAATTTATCTCCTGGCTCTGGAACTCTTGAATCTCTTGTTCTCACGTGAATTATTCTGTTTCCCTCTTGGTCTATTGTAACGAAAACTGCGTCAACTGTTCCTCTTTCTTCCCTTCTTATTGTTGAACTTGCTTCTTTTTTTGCCTGTATGCTTATATCTTTTGCCTCGCTCAAGAATTTTGGCGGCGTGATTTTTCCTATTGTAACATCTCCTTCTCCCATGTCTGCTTCTGGATAAGCAATTCCATCGTCTTCTAAAAACCTGTATGCTTCTTCTGTTCTATACCCAGAAACATCTTTGTCAGGTATTGTTATTTCGTCAGACAGTCCTCCAGGATATTGCATTTCTGTAGTAGAATATGGCCTGAAATATGTGCTTCTTCCCATTCCACGATCAATGCTCGCCTTGTTCAAGACAACTGCATCTGCCATGTTATATCCCTCAAATGGCATTATCGCAACGATAATGTTCTGTCCTGAAGGATAGACATCTAAGGTATCATAAACAAAACTTCTGACAATTGGCTTTTGGGGATAGTGAAGAATAGAAACGTCTGTGTCTAATCTTATTGGATAATTTGCTGCGTAAATTCCCAAACTTTGTTTCAATGTCTTGCTTCCCCTGTTTAACCTTGCCGACTGGTCGTGGTTTGCAAATGGAACAAGGCTCGTTATCAAGCCAAACAAGTCAATGGGATGAATTTCTAAGTGAGTATGCTCTGGTGTTATTGCCTCCTCCCTTAATGTAACGAGAGCATTATCTTCTTCTGCAGCATCTATATATTCTATCACTCCCTCATTAACAAGATTGCTCCACTTTAGCTTGTTCTCTTCTAACAAAATCAAATGCTCGCTCCTTAATTTGCTTGCTCCATTTTCTATAATTATAAGCGGTCTAAGGACTCTTCCAACCTCTGTAGATATAGTAACCTGCTCAAGTATCTTGTCATTTCTAACGCTCATCTCTTTTGGAAATTCTCCAGACCTTCTTGCAGTTCTTACTTTGTTTATAAACTCTTCAGAATTATCTACAAATCCGACAAATCTGCCGTTGAAGAAAACATTCTTTTTTCCACTTTCTTTGTTTAATCCAAATCCTGCAAATTTATTGAGCACTTCGTTTTCGTCAATGATTACAGCTGTAGATATTTTCGCTAGGATGGAAAGATTTTTTCTAAGTCCTATTTCTGTTCCTTCAGGGGACTCTGTAGGGCAGAATCTTCCGTAATGTGTTGGGTGCAGGGTCCTTGCCATAAAATTCTCCTGTTCTCCCGGAAGCGTGGACGAGACTCTTTGAAGCTGAGAGAGGATTGCAAGATAGTTTGCCTTGTCCATATTTTGTGTTACCCCTGTTCTCTCGCCTATCCAGCTTCCTGTTGCTATTGCGCTTTCGATTCTATGAGAGAATAATGTTGACTTAGCTAGAGTCTTTATGGAATAGAATTTCTTTCTCTTTGCTACTTTCTGGAGAGAATATTGTATATCTCTTACAAAAATTCCCAGATTTATTCTGAACAAGTCGGACATTAAATCGCCAGATAATTTTACTCTCTTATTTGCGTAATGGTCCTTGTCCGTTCTTAATGACTTGTCTTCTTTTGCTTTTAAATAGAGTTTTATTAACTTGCATAATGTAAGAGCTTTTTCCATTCTCGAAGATTTTTCTGTTCCTATGTGCGGCAGCAAGAATGAGTCCACTCTTTGTTTTACTCTTGCAATTATCTCTTTTTTTGTGCCTTGTATCCCTGCTTTTTCAGCTATGTAAACGATTGCATCTTCTGACTCGTGCAAATTGCCAAATTCGTATAAATTTACAATCAAGCAATCATTTTCGTGCCCAATATTTTTTGCAATGTCCGCTTCTTTTGTCATTCCAAAAACTTTTAACAGAACAATTGCCGGAATATTCTTGAGCCTGCTGAATGTTAATTCTAAAATTCCGTCTTTTGCTTCAGAAATTGTGGCTGGGATTCTGTATGAACCTCTTTGCGAGAATATTTTTAATGTTAATCCTAATCTTCCCTCTTCAATAAATGGCTGATTTGCTGCAAGATCCTCGTTCATGACCATTACTCTCTCATTTCCGTTTATGATGAAATAACCTCCAGGGTCCAGCGGATCCATATAATTTTCCCTAAGCTCGTCCTTGCTCATTCCACCCATATTACAGGCAGAACTTTTTACCATGATTGGAATCCTCCCTATTTCAACTTCTGAGCTGTCTGTCTGGTTTCCATATTTTATTGTAAGCTCGGCATAAACAGGAGACGAGTAGGTCAGACTTCTTAATCTTGCAATTGTGGGGGTTACAATGCTTGTGCTTCCGTCAGCCTCAATTATATTTGGCTTTTCTATTCTTATTTTTCCAATCCTTATTTCTACTTCTTCTTCATTTACCAGGCTTGAATTAAGCTCCGAGACAATTTGCTGCATTCTATTATTGATGAAATCATTAAAAGAGAGTATGTTTGACTCTACAAGGGAGTGCTGTTCAAGATATTTTTTTATTAGTATATTTTTCTGCTCTTGCATCTTATGCCACGGTCCTGTAGTATACAGAACTATTCTCTTCGTCTTTTCTCTCTATTTTCACAACATCTCCCTGCTTGCATCCTTCGGGCAAGGCAGGATCATCAGATTTAATTCTTGGCAATTGCGCCAGAGAGAGATTATATTTCTTTAACAATTCCTGAACCTCATTTGGCTTCAATTTAATGTGTTTTGGCTGTAGTATGTGCATGGCGAGATAATTTCAATTGATTGTCAATTGTGGAGTATAGAAATTTACAAAAGTTGCTTTTTAAATCTTTGTTTTTTCAAAAACAAAAAATGCAGATATAATATCCCTTATCTCTATGCTATTTTGACAGAAATTAAGATAAAATGGCCTCGATGGGCACTAGCAGAACTTTGTTCCGCTATGACATTCAACTCCTCAAGAACTTTTAGTTCTTGATGGCCATCAAGGATTTGCATCCTTGAGGTTTGCGAGTTGAAGTATCTGAAAAATCCCGTCAGCAATGGCCTCGACGGGATTTGAACCCGCGACACCTGGCTTAAAAGGCCAGTACTCTATCCAGGCTGAGCTACGAGGCCTTACGACTCAAAGCAAAACACGTTATTTAAAACTTCTGTGCAGGTTTAAGCACAGAACGGGTTAAAGATTTTAAATTGACAAAATCTTTAAACCTTTTTTGATTGTTATAGACTAATTTTCAAACAAGTTCTTAATCATATTTGAGAATTCTTTTTTATTCATATATCCGCTATTTCTCCCTATCTGCTCGCCATTCTTAAAAAATATCATGGTTGGTATGCTCATTATTTCCATTTGGTTCGCCAGATCTTGCTGTTCATCAACGTCTACCTTGCCAAATTTTACTTTTTCTATCATTTCTTTTGCAACTTCTTCAAAAACAGGACCAAGCATTTTACATGGACCGCACCAAACTGCCCAAAAATATGCAATTGAGTTTCCTTTTGAAACAAACTCGTCAAAATTCTCAGATGTAACCTCTTTTATTATTCTATGCATAATCCTTTTTTAGAAAAGTCAATTAATAAACCTTGTCTTATCATTCTGTAACCTCTAAATTAATGTAATTTGTATTTAATAATTCTAACAGATAGAGTTTGTAGCTTTAATAAAATTATCTTCAAAAAATAGACTATAAAGTAACAAGATATTGCTGGAGTGTTGAGTTATAATATAAAACTAATTAATCAAAGAACAGTTAATAATAAATACTAAAATGCCTTTGGTAAAATGTGAATAAAGACGAGCTTTTGGCGTCGTTAAAGAAAAAGGGTTTTTCTGCGGCTGTTATAGATGCTTTTGGCAAAGTTAAGAGAGAAGATTTTGTTCCGCAGCACTTAATTGGATATGCTTATGAAGACATTGCACTTCCTGTAATGGAGGGCTCAACACTTTCCCAGCCATCAACAATTGCACTAATGCTCAACCTTCTTAATGTGGAAGACAATCAAAAGATTCTGGAAATTGGCTCTGGCTCTGGATATGTTCTTGCGCTTCTCTCTAAAATAAATCCAAATGGAAAGATTTATGGAATAGAGATATTGAAAGAGCTTGCAATTCGTTCAAGGATCTATCTTGCTGAAGAAAAAGATGTAGAGGTTTTAATAAGAGACGGCTCCCAAGGATTAAAGGAATTTGCCCCTTTTGACAGAATTATTGTGAGCGCTTCATGTCCTGAAGTTCCAAGACATCTTCTTGAAGAGTTAAGAGAAGAGGGGATTTTAGTTGCAGCAGTAAAACAATCAATATTCCAGATTAAAAAAGAAAAAAACGGAGAAACAGTTGAAACTGAATTTCCAGGATTTGTGTTTGTGCCTTTGAGGAGCTAGGTATTTTATCTTCGCGCTTCTAATATGGCCTTAATTCTTTCTTCATCCTCTTCCAGATTACATTCAGTTATTGGCAGAACAATCAACCCTTCAATACCGCTCAACACTTCATGTGCTGTATCTGCTGCTTCTTTTCTTATTGTTTTTACAACAACTATACTTCCAACATAAGGAAGATTCTCTCTTGAAAAACAAGTGCCAGATAGATTACCGCTTTCGTCTGTAAAAACTCTGTAATTTTTTAGAGCATGTTGAATCATATATTCTATCTTCAGGTCTAAAACTTTTATTGGAACATTATACTGTATAGTCATATACATAGAAAGAGATGGCTATTTTAAATATTTATATTGTTGAATATAACTTTCTATTCTCCGCAGCCGCTTCTTGTTGTCTGTTTGCAAGATGTGCAATAAATTGAGCAGTTGCCCATCCTTTTTGCAGGACCTCCACAATGAGGGCAAGTCAATCCTTCGTTTCCAAAATCTTTTATTGAGAGCTGCTCATCTTTTTCTTCCCTTGCTTTTTCCATGTCTATATCAGCTTCAACTCCACCAGCGCCCTCTCCAAAATTATTAAGCATGAACTGCGCAACATAATCCACTATTGAGGAAGCTGTTCTAATCTGCCTGATTTTCTTATCAAGCTCGCCCCCATTTGAGTTTCTTACAAATCCTGAAGGCTCAAATTTTTGATGTCTGAAATTTTCAAATAAATCGTTCACTGATGCGCCATATTGCAGATTAAGAGAGACAGATATTGCCCATGCATCCATAAGCCCTCTTATTGTGCTTCCCTGCTTATGTATAGAAATAAACATTTCTCCAGGCTTTCCGTTGTCATAAAGCCCTATTGTCAAAAATCCCTTGTGCCCCGCAATATCAAATTTGTGCACTATGCTCTTTCTTGTCTGAGGCATTTTAACTCTCTCATTTGAAGTTCTGCCTGCCTTTTTCACCATTTCATTTTCTGTTTTTTTAGTATTTAGCGGCTGACTTCTCTTGCTGTTTTCTCTGTAAATTGCAACTGCCTTTAGACCCTGCTCCCATGCAAAAATATATGCATCTGCAATTTCAAGAGCTGTTGAATTTTCAGACATGTTAATTGTTTTGCTTATTGCCCCTGATATAAATGGCTGAACAGCTGCCATCATAAGTACATGACCTTTATAATAAATAGATCTCCTGCCTTTTGCAGCCCTGAATGCACAGTCAAATATTGGCAAATGCTCCTGCTTTAAATCTAGAGCACCTTCAATTGTATCCTCTTTGTCTATGAAATCAGTTATTCTTGCAACTTCTTCATCATTATAACCTAGAGTTTTGAGAGCAAGAGAGACGCTTCTATTGACAATTTTAAGCATGCCTCCTCCAGCAAGAACTTTGTATTTTACTAATGCAATGTCTGGCTCAATTCCGGTGCAGTCGCAATCCATCATAAATGCAATTGTTCCTGTTGGAGCTAAAACAGTTGCCTGGGCATTCCTATATCCATATTTCTCTCCCAATTCAATTGCTTCTTCCCAGCAATCCCAGGCATCATTAACAAGATATCTTAAATTGGAAGGCATTTTTCCGACTTGTATTTTCTTTACTTCATCCCTGTGCATTCTCATTACTTTAAGCATTGGTTCCTTGTTTTTTTCAAAATGTGTAAATGGTCCGACAAGAGCTGCAAGTTGCGCTGATGTTTTGTATGCCTCACCAGTCATTATTGCTGTTATTGAAGATGCTATTGCCCTTCCCTCATCAGAATCATACGGCAAGCCAAGGCCCATAAGCAAAGCCCCAAGATTTGCAAACCCCAAGCCAAGAGGCCTGAAATCTCTTGAATTTCTGGCTATTTTCTTAGTTGGATAGCTTCCCCCATCTACAACAAGGTCCATTGCAATAATAAACATCTTTACAACCTGCTTGAATGCTTCTACGTTAAATCTTCCGTCTTCTGTCCTGAATTTTATAAGGTTAATAGAAGCTAAATTGCACGCAGAATCATCAATAAAAGCAAATTCGGAGCACGGGTTAGTTGCGTTTATCCTGTCAGAGTTCTTGCAAGTGTGCCATTTATTGAATGTTGTGTCAAATTGCATTCCAGGATCGCCGCATATCCAGGTTCCTTCAGATACTTTATTTAAAATTTCTCTTGCTTTGAGAGTCTCGCAAACCTCACCAGTTGTAACATATTTTGTATTCCATTCAGCATTATTCCTTACAGATTCCATAAACTCGTCCGGCGCCCTTACAGACATATTGCAATTTTGAAAACAAATACTGCCATATGCTTCTCCATTCATCCCTCCGCTGTATCCCTGCTCTATCAATGCCCAGGCTTTTTTTTCTTCATTTTGTTTAGCATTTATAAAATCTAAAATATCTGGATGGTCCACATTTAATATTTCCATCTTGGCTGCTCTTCTTGTTTTTCCTCCTGATTTTATTACCCCAGCATATGCATCATATCCTCTCATGAAACTTACTGGCCCTGATGCCTTTCCACCACCTACTATTTTTTCTCTTGAACTTCTCAAAGTTGACCTATTTGTGCCTGTTCCAGAGCCTGCCTTGAACAAGAGAGCTTCTGCAACCTGCACAGCTAATATAGACTCCATGCTGTCTTCCATTTTCTGGATAAAGCAAGCAGAGCATTGAGGATTATCGTCTGTTTTTAAGGCATGGACTATAGAATCTGTTGCAGAATCCCATTTGTAAGCAGAAACACCCCCTGCATCTTTTCTATATTCGTTGTTTATTCCTGCATTGAACCAGACAGGAGAATTAAAAACAGCCAACTGGTTTAGGCATATTGCCTCTATTTCTTCCTTTAATATATTGCTCTGAACCTCATCAAAATATCTCTGCTTAATTGCCTGCCTGCACATATATCTAGAAACTCGCCCTATTAACTGCTCAATAGAATTCTCTCTTTCCTGCTTTGCCTGGTCTCCCCAGAAATATCTGCTTGCAACTACTTTTATTGCCAATGAACTCCAAAAGTCTGGCTTTTTAACATTTGGCTGCGTAAATATTACCTTGCCAACATCATCTGTTACTTTTACCTCTTCAGAAACCCAATTTATCTGCTTTCCATTGCTGAACTCAAATGGATTTTTCCCATCAATTGTAAAAAATCTGTCCAAACTTATCTTTCCACTCTCTAGCCCTAATTTTTCATTCACCATCTTTTTTTATTCTTGATTTAATGCTGAATTTTCAGATTAATTTCATTTAAAAATATTGTTGTGGTATTATTTGCATCGTCGATAAAATAACTAATAAAATTGGTATCTTTTCCAGAGTGGTAAATCAAAAAGTCTTTTTATTTTTGTTTGATATGGTTAAATAAATTTATAAACAAGAGAATTAATCTTTATTTATGGCAATTAGTGATATCTTTTCTCAATTTGGCCTGCCTCTTTGGAGCGCAATTATTTTATTTGTCTGGTCAATTATTTGGAAAGGACTCGCCTTATGGAAATCTGCAAGATTAAATCAGCCAATCTGGTTTGTAGTCATGCTTATTGTAAACTCTTTGGGAATTTTGGAGATTTTGTATATATTTATTTTCTCAAAATTGAAAATTGCCTCTAAAAAGCCCAAGAGATAATATGCAGTTTAAATTTAAGAAGCATCAAAAAGTAATTCTTCTTGTTGATCCAAATCCAGAGTATATAGAGTATGACCCAGAGATTGAAAAAGAGATTCCAATAAAAAAAGGGGCAAGCGGAGAGATTAATTTAATCCTTCCAAATGGAAAATATCATGTTAAAATTATTGATAAAAAGGGAAATACGATTGCCTATGCTCCTTTTGATGAGGAAGAGCTAGGGTCTGCGAAATAAAGTTATTTATCTTTCCACAATTTTCTTCACAAGAGCAAGGTCTGGAATGATAAATTCAGGCTTTGCATTAATAAGCTCTTTTCTTGAACTCCAAGAGCTTCTTCCATAGACTACGATGCTCCTGCACTTTGTTTTTTTAGCAAGGATTATATCAGCAACCCTGTCTCCGACATAAAAGCATTCTTTTGGATTTATCTTTCTTTTTTTCAGATATTCTGTTATGAACTTTGTCTTGTTGTCAAAATTATCAGCACAATAAATTTCGTCAAATTCTCTTTTTAGCTTGAAATGTTTCAAAACCGGAAGGACAAATTCCGATAGGGAGTTGGAAACAAGAATCTTTTTAATATGTATGTCTTTCAGGTGCTCTGCATCGTGGCATTTTTTAATATATTTTATCTCTTTTGAGACATCTCTCATTATCTTTCTCTTTAGCCACCATCTATAAAGAGTTGAAGGAACAAACTTTCCAAGCGTATCCCAAAGATTTAATCCCAAATCTATTGCCTCGGTTATACTTTTTTGGCCGAATCCGAGAGGGCTTAAGTGCATTATTATTGAATTGTAATATGCAGTCTTGGAATCAACAATTGTCCCGTCAAAATCAAATATAACCAGTTTTGTCATAATTTATTGCTTGTTTCTTCTTGCATTTCTTCTCTCTAAATTAAGTGGCTTCTGATGTTTATATATTCATTCTGTCAATATTTATTAAGGAATCTTAGTTATCTTGTCAATGGCAGAAAAAGAGGTGAAGATAATAAATGACAAACAAGAAATAAACAAGATAATAGAAGATAAAATTGAAGGCAAGAAACCTATCTTTACGGCTTGGTATAAAATAGGAATAATGAAAAAAGGCATCTCTGAAGATAAATTTAATGAAATTTTTCCTCAGTTTGATAAAGTTGTTGCCATAGAAATAGAAAAGATGAAGAAAGGAGATCTGGGCTATGAATTATTTTATAAGCTAAGCAATAACACAACAATCTCTATAGGAACAATACCCAAGGAGAATAATTTACTGATAATTCATCTCATAGAATATAAAAGAGACTTAGATTACAGATTTAAAAAGTTTAAGCGGTAATTAAAATCTTTTCTTCGGTAGGTATTGTATAAGGAATTTTTTCTATTTTATTCAAGCCCGCCAACACAATTTGAATGAGAAAACCTCCTCTAACCTGAACAATGCTGATTTTGGCGCTATTCATATTATTAAGTATAGTTGGGTCTTTGTCGATTGATTTCAAATATTCTGAAATGTCTCTTATTTCTATATTAGCAATCCTGTTTTTTGTAGTAATGTCTAAAGTTAGGTTAAGAATATTCACACTTCCGTAAACTTTTTCATCTGCCTTGAGCTTATTAAATATCATCAACCTATCCAAGTCTTTGTCATACATAAAAGTCTCATTTTTTATCATGTTTTCTCTCTCCTTAACTCATCTAAGCCTTGAATATATTTAAAACTATCTTCTTCTTGCATCTTCTTTCTGCCTTGATATAAACCTGCTGATAAATTCTGAATGCAATTCCCTGTCCATAACTTTTCTTATTCTCCAGTAGTTTGTGCCTTCAATCTTATCACTCTTGACTTTTCCGAGAATTCTTCTATGAACGAACTCTGAAACAGCTGTTCCAGCGCTGGAAATATCGGATATCTTCTTTGCAGAAGGAATAATATTTCCTATAGAACTAAAGTTAAACTCGCCGTTTCTCGACTCTACAATCATCTCTCCATTGCTGACGCCAAGCCCGAATGCTATTTTCTCTCCGAATCTTCTGTTATGCTCGTTAAGAGAGCTTTCAATTTCCTTGGCAATAGCAACAGCCTTCATACTGTTGTCTTTTTCATTTGTAAGGGAAGGAGCGAAAATTATTGTCCTATAATCTTTGTCCATGTATATCTTTGCTCTTGCATCTCTTGCCCTTGTAATAGCCCTTTCTAAAGTATTAAGCGCTTCCCCATTTGATTTTTTTAGTTCATCGCTGTTTTTTATTTTTAATGAGATAACTGCGCACTCTTCTCTTTTTCCTTCAGAGATTATATTATTTGCATTGTTGCTTGTCTTGTTTATTCTGATTGGGGCAGGGTATTTATCAGGTGTTTTAGCATAAAACGGAATATTGGAGACTTTTCTATATCTTTGGATTGCAAATAGAGCTGCTGCGCTTATCAGCATTACCCAGATAAAAATATAAGACTTTTTCCAAAAACCAGTGCCTTCTTCACTAACTTTAACAGCATTTCCAGTTAAAAACGATGTACCCAGAAATTCCCTGCTCCCCCCTTCATTTATTCCCACTTCATATTCTCCATCTGGAGCAGAAAGAGAATATCTTTTTATCTCGCCAATATCAACATTCACATCAACAACCGTGCTTGTATATCCTATATTTATCTCAATAGGATTGTCATAGAGAACATTTCCAATATTTGAGACTGTCAGTATATTATCTGATAAATTAAAAGATGCTTTCTCAAATTCCTCAACACTAAATGACCTGTTAATTAAATAGTCACCAACTTTTGAGATTATGAGCCAATCTCCAGGCATAAAATCGCCACTTATGGTAATATTATTTGCAACTCCAGACCTTACAACTTTGTTAAACAAGATTTCTCCATTTGGCTTGAACATTGAGAGCTCTGCATTTTCTGAAACCTGTTGATTTGACTGGTCATATAACAAGACATTGTAGACAAATTCGTTTTCAGGCATTATGCTTTGGGAGCTTATTGCAATCTCTCTTTTTCTTATTATCTGTTTTACAACAATCGGGGTGCTTGCTTCCCCATTATTTGTAATTCTTCCGTCTGCATCTTTTTCATAAACTTTTGCCCTAATTTCATAGCTGCCTGCAGGCGCGTCATTAGGAATTGATAAAATCGCTGTGTAATTTTCTTTTATCTCTTTAAATGAAGTTATGCCCAGACCAGCTATTCTTAATTCTATGAATCCTTTGCTAACTGGCTTCCCGCTTGCCTTTATTGCTTTTATAGAAACATCAAACCGGTCATTTGGCTCAAAGATGGCCTTATCTGTCAATATATTAACATAAATACTTCTTAAAAGCTCAAAACTGCTGCTAGTTGCGCTCTCCTTTCCGTAAGATGCTTCTATATGACATGTTCCCAATAATTCCCCAACTAGAAAGTTATCAAATTTTCCCGCGATTTGCACTGTTTGCTGATTTGAAGATTCGAGATTTAGAGGAACTTTGTATATTTCTGCACTGTTTGTAACATCATCTGCCTTACAGATTATGTTTGCTAGGAGAAAATCGTTTGTGTTTGCCTGCGGCATTAGTGTAAGTGTGAAATTGAAGCTATCACCTACGTTGTATGCTTTGTCAAACGAACTTATGTACATTTCTGCTGAAATCATTGGACTAACTGATAACAAAGATAATAAAATTAAAACTAAAAGCACTTCTTTTTTCATATAGAGCAAACTCTCTTTTTGTATATAAACCTTGTTGTGATATTCTTTATCCTCAATGTTTATAAATAACTCAGGGTTTTATTCTAGATGAAAAAAGAGCATGTTGTTACCCCATGGAAAGTTTCTGGAGAGATAAATTATGAGAAGCTAATAAAAGAGTTTGGTACAACAAAAATAAATCAAGAGATGGTGAAGAAACTTGAAAAATTGCATCCGCTTTTGAGAAGGGGCATTTATTTTTCCCACAGGGACTTTGATAAATGGCTTAGTGCGCAGTCAAAAGGAAAGAAAGTTTCTGTAATAACAGGAAGAGGGCCTAGCGAGAAAATGCACATAGGACATCTTGTTCCTTTTCTTGTTGCCAAGTCTCTCCAAGACGAATTTGATTGTGATGTTTTCATTCCAATCTCTGATGATGAGAAATTCTTTGTTAAAGAAGAATTAACTTTTGATAGGGCAACAGAATATGCAAAAGACAATATAATAGATATTATAGCTCTTGGATTTAAGCCAGGAAAGACATTCATATTTCAGGATTTTGTTTATACTGACATTTACAGATATGCTGCAAGAATAGCAAAAAGGATGACTTATTCAACTGCAAAGGCGGCATTTGGATTAAAGCCGGAAAATAATATTGGTTGGAGTTTTTATCCAGCAGTGCAGGCAGCCCATATATTATTTCCCCAATTTTACAAAGGAAAACATCTGTCTGTTGTTCCTGTTGCAATAGACCAGGATCCTTTCATAAGACTTACAAGAGATATAGCAGAACACAGAGATTTTAATCTTGAGAAGCCTGCGGCACTTCACGCAAAATTTATTCCCTCTTTGTCTGGAAGTGCAAAGATGTCATCTTCTGCTTCTGCGGGAGGAGTGATTTTGCTGTCTGATAATCCTAAAGAAGTGGAGACAAAAATAAAGAAATATGCTTTTTCAGGCGGGAAAGATACAATAGAAGAGCACAGAAAGCTAGGGGGAAATCCTGACATTGATGTTTCATATCAATATCTAAAAACGTTCTTTGAGCCAGATGATAAAAAGCTCAAAAAAATTCATGACGATTATAAGTCTGGAAAAATGCTGACATCTGAATTAAAGGAGATTTTAATAGAAAAAATAAATAATTTCCTAAAAGAGCATCAGAAAAAAAGAAAATTGGCTGAAAAGCACATTGACGATTTTGTTTTGAAGAATAAGTGCTAGTTTCTTAAAAATAATTTCCTTTCTTTTTCTCTTCTAGTCTCTAAACCTTTCAATTTTCTTCCGCCTGCATATACCCATCTTGTTAATTCTTCAGATGCTCCGGTATAATCTCCGGAATTTAGCTTCTTTCGCAAGTTGCTATTTTCAAAATTTTTAGAGCCGAGATTGAATACAAAAGATGTTAAAGCATCATATTGATTCTGATTTATTGGAACTTTTACATAGCGTTTTATTGCATTCTCTGCTGTTGAAACATCTTCTCTAAGCAGATTTTCTGCATATGCTTCGTCAATTTCTTCCAAATTTTCTCCATCTTTTATGAGATGCCCATATCCTATTGTGGGTTTTCCTGCAGCATCAAGATATTTCCTTGTTCTGAAACCCTCAGATTCTTTTATCAGTTTTAATCCTTCGTTTGATATAGATGCTATTGACTCTTGAATCTGGTCTTGATTTAGTGCATTTTCAAGCTGGCTTATTGGCTGTACTATCTGAACTTTCTGAAAATTGGCAATATTATTTGTATTTATATTTGCTTTTTCTTCTGGCTTGTAATTAAAATATCCAAACCCTGCCAAGCCGAGCAAACTTCCGATTATGAGGGTTTTTCCAAAACCTGATTTTTTTGTTCTTTTCATTTTTTAATCTTGTTATAGAGATATATAAACATTGCTATTATTGTAACTTAATAGTAATTACAATTTTGTAGTGTTTTTTTGTTGCATAAAAAATCTTTATAAACGGCTGGTATTTTCATACACCATGAAGATACTCACACTGCATTGCGACTATATAAAATTCAAGCCACTCAAAAAAGCGATAAAATCTCCAGAGGAATTAAAAGAAAAAGGTGAGATAAATGTAAAGGAGCCACTTGTTGTTTTAACTGCTGTTGAAAAGGGAGATAATGACAAGACAGTTGCACAGTTAGTCGATGCAGTAAAGAAAACAGCAGGTGAAGTCAAGGCAAAAAACATAGTTCTCTACCCCTATGCGCATTTATCTTCAAATCTGGCTGACCCTGAGACTGCTCTGGAATATTTGGTTGAGGCAGAGCAAGTTTTAAAGAAAGAAAGTTACAATGTAACGAGAGCGCCATTTGGTTATTACAAGGAATTTGAACTAAAAGTTAAAGGGCATCCTTTATCTGAATTATCAAAAGAGTTTCATCCTGAATCTCTCGCGCTTACTCCCAAAGATGTTGTTAAAATTTGCAAAGAAAAAGAAGAAAATATAGAACAGATTTTAAACAAATTATCAAAGACAAAAATGTCCAGTGAAAAAGCTCCAAATGGCTTAAAGAGCAATGTTGAGATAGGAAAAGAACTTGATTTGTATCTCATCAACGAAGTTGTCGGTCCAGGGCTTCCCTTGCTGACTCCAAAAGGAGCAACAATAAGAAGAGAGATTGAGAGATTTATTGTTGATGAAGAATTGAAGAGAGGATATGAATTTACAAACACCCCTATAATGGCAAAGTCAGATTTATTCAAAATCTCTGGGCATTGGCAGCATTATAAAGAATTTATGTTTACAATGGATGTTCATGGAGAGACATTTGCCCTTAGGCCGATGACCTGCCCGTTTCATTTTGTAATCTACAAATCAAAAACAAGAAGTTATAAAGAGCTGCCTATAAAATATGCAGAAATATCTCCTTTATTCAGAAATGAAAAATCTGGCGAGCTTATGGGGCTGACAAGATTGAGGCAGTTTACTCTTGCAGATGCACACATAATCTGCCTTCCAGAACAGATGGAAAATGAATTCTCAAAGGTTCTTGAGTTAATTAACTATATTGTAAAAACTTTAGGAATAAAAGATACGTGGTTTAGGTTCTCGAAGTGGGACCCAAAAAACAAGGAGAAATATGTTGATAATCCTAAAGCGTGGGAAAAAACACAAAAGACAATGAAAAAAATATTGGACAAATTAAAAGTAAAATATGTAGAAGCTGAAAATGAAGCTGCTTTTTATGGGCCAAAATTTGATATGCAGTACAAAAATATCTTTGGCAAGGAAGACACACTGATAACTGTGCAGATAGATTTTGCCATGCCAGAAAAATTTGACCTTAGTTACATTGACAGAGACAACAAAACTGCGAGGCCTATAGTGATTCACAGGTCTTCTGTCGGGTGCTTGGAGAGAACAATGGCGTATATTCTTGAGAAAACGCAGGGCAGCCTTCCCCTCTGGCTCTCTCCTGTTCAAGTGAGAGTAATAAATTTAACAGACAGAAATGCAAAATCGTGCGAGAAAATTCTTAAGGAAATTAAGGAAGAGATTCTAAATTTAAGGATAGACTCTGACTTCAGGTCAACGACTGTAAGCGACAAGGTCAGGGATGCTGAAATGCAGAAAATACCATATGTCGTGGTAATTGGAGATAAAGAAGAAGAATCCAAGACAATCGCAGTAAGAGAAAGGGGAAATGCAAAACCAAAATTTAAGGTAAAGCTAAAGAGTTTTGTTGAAGAGATAAGGCATAAGATTTTAAGAAGAGAGTAGATTATTATTCCAATAGGTTTGGAAGATAAAACAATTCAGTTATATACTACTTATAGAATTGAAAAAACAAATAGGTGGCTTTTAGATTTCTCTCCATTCTTAAACCTTTTGTTCATATTAACACTTTATATTTTATTCGTTAATAAGAAGAAAATTATATCTCATATATGTAAACTATATTTTCTCTTATTAACGAAATAGGTTATATAGATAAATAGATTAGTTCTTATTATCGTAAAAGTCGAAAAGTATAAATACTAACAAAAATTAGAGTTTTTATGGATTTACCCAAGTTCAATGCTAGGGCTGGAAAATTAGTAAGAAGAAGTGCTACTTTCGGAAGAGAGTTTATGGAGTTTGATTATTTCTCTCCAAATGAATTGCCTGATATGAAGGACTTTTGTAACGACCTTTCTTTGATTGAACTTTCTAACGAAGCAAATAGGGCAATAGGAGAATTACACGGATTAATCAACAATATTGGAATGATAGGAACGCTGAAATTGTTTGTAGAGCCGTATTTGAGAAAGGAAGCGGTAGATAGCTCAGAAATTGAAGGAACAAAAGTTTCCTTAACCGATGTGTTCTTAAGTGAAGCTGGTAGCAAAAAGCCAGAAATTATGAATCCGAATGTTAAGGAAGTGGTTAATTTTGTTAGGGCGGTAGATTACGCTTTAATGGAGTTAAGGACGGGAAAGAGAATTAGTAAGGAAATGATAAACAAATTGCATCAAATTCTTCTTGAGGGAACAAGAGGGCAGGATAAGAGAATTGGGGATTATAGAAAGCAACAAAACTGGGTTGAAGGAAATGATGTTTTAGACGCAAGATTCGTCCCACCATCCGAAAAGGAAGTAGAAAGACTAATGCAATATTTATTCGATTATGTAAATAAAGAGGACGGATACATGAGATTGATTAAAGCGGGACTAGTCCATTATTACTTTGAAACAATACACCCCTATGAAGACGGAAACGGTAGAGTTGGACGGACATTAATTTTGCTGTATTTGCTTCAAACAAAAATTTTAAATGAACCAATCCTACATTTGAGCCCCTACTTTAAGCGATACAAAGAGACGTATTTTAATCTCTTAATGAACGTTAGAGAAACAGGAGACTATAACCGATGGATTAAGTTCTTTTTGACTGGGGTAACTGAAGTAGCGACTAACACGTCAAACAAAGTAAGAAAATTAGTAAAACTATATGACTCTTATCGGAAACGTTTAATAGACGTTAAAGCTACGCCTATTTCACTTAAATTACTAGATAAGTTTTTTGAGAGACCCTATTCATTCATAACTCTTCTTCAAGAGCAATTAAAAGAAGATTATCCAAAAACAAAAAGGGGATTAAATTATCTGATGAAATGCAACATTATAAAACTGCACACTCAATATAAAAGAAATAAGATTTATCTTGCCCCAGAGATTTTGAAAACACTTGAGGAAGACCTAATTTAATTTTCTTAAAAACTACACTAATTACTTTACAAGTATCCTACCAACCGCTAACTTAACAATGTATTGATTAGCAAAGCTTTATATAGGATATTTTATTTGTGTGTCCAAGATAGAGAGAAATTGATAGCATATTAGATTATTATCAATTCATATTCACGCCCCGATGGGCACACTAGGTGTTTAGATTCTTTCTATTTTGAATTAAGCTCGGAAATGCGAGTACGAGCACAAGAAGAAAAGGGCAATAAAGCTCTTTGTAAATTGGAAAAATGGCAAAAATAAGTCCAGTATCAATAAAGTATATGATTTACGCCTCATTTAAGGCAGAAGGGCCGCTTGAAAAGCCCGACGTAATTGGAGCTCTATTCGGGCAGACAGAAGGATTACTAGGAAGCGAGTTGGAAATGAGAGAGCTACAGAAAGAAGGTAAAATAGGCAGAATTGAAGTAGATTTGAGTGTTGTTGACGGAAAGAGTGTTGGAGAGATAAAACTACCAAGCGCTCTGGACAAGTCCGAAACAACCCTTATTGCTGCCGCGCTTGAAACAATAGACAGAATAGGCCCTACTGAAGCAAAAATAGAGATAGCCAAAATAGAGGATGTAAGGGGTGGAAAGAGAGATTTTATACTAAGCAGAGCAAAAAAACTTCTTGAAGGTCTTGAAGGCGGGAGCGAGATTGAAGGAATGAGCAAAACTCTTAAAGAAGATGCAAGAGCAGCCAAGATTCAAGAGTATGGTGATGAGAAGCTCCCTGCAGGAGATTTATCAGGGGAGGAAATAATTGTTGTTGAAGGGAGAGCAGACGTTGTTAATATGCTGAAAAACAGAATTAACAATGTAATTGGAATGAATGGAACAAAACTTCCTCTGGAAATTGCAAAACTTGGAAAGGAGAAGAAACTAACCCTTTTTGTTGATGGAGACAGGGGTGGAAAATTAATTGCAAGGAATGTTGCAAATAACGCAAATTTAGAATTTATAGTATCTGCACCAGATGGAAAAGAAGTTGAGGAGCTTATGGGAAAAGAGATTTTGATTGCTCTAAGAAAGAGAGTTTCTCCGAGCGAATTTTTCAGGAAAAACAAGGTTGAAATTTCAAGCGCTGAAGAGGAAGTAGAAAAAGAACAGATGGCAGAAACAGGAAAGCCTTCTCCAGTGTTTGAAGGAGATATAAAAGTTGAGATAAAAAAGAAATATGACAAGATAAAGGACACAAAATCTGCACTGCTTTTGGATTCAAACATGGATATAATCAAAAAAATAAGCTCAAAGGAAGTGTCAAGAAATGTAAGGGAGTCAAAGCAGAAAGTCTTTGCAGTAATAATTGACGGCTCTGCTTTAAGGGCAATAATTGAGGCATGTGACGAAGCCGGAGTTTCTTATCTTGCAGCCACAAACTTCTCAAGTTTTGAAGGCGCGAAAGTTAACCTGATAAGCTTATAAGAAGCCAAAAGGAAAGAAATATCTTAACTAAACATCTCTACATATCTTATTAATTCAGCCTCTAAATCTTTCTTTATATTTGCTCCAGACTGAAGAACAAATAATCCTCTAAAGTTAGGAAGCCATTTAAAAAAGTATTTTCCATTGTATGATTGAATACTTCTAAGTTTTTCCAGTTCTCCTGTTTCTGCTCTAAATGTTTTATCCATTTTTCCATAATATTCAATTTGTCTAAGAGGTGGAACAAATGCTCTGCCCTCTATAATGTTAATTACCCTGTGCTTTCTTTTATATTCTTTTGTGAAAGTGACATATCCACGAGTCAGAATTCCAGATATTGTTGCAGAACCCAGCTCATCAAAAGAGTGCCCTTCAAAAAAATTCATATTTTTCCTGGAGTGCGGAGATAGAATTATGCCAAAATATGCTGATTTTGGAGAGTCCGTGCATACACCAACATAATCAAACTTAATTTTGCTAGTTGTCATGTTTTTTAGCTGTGCAGAAGAATTTATAAATTATGCTCTGACAAATGTGGTTATGGATGAGCATCTTGAGAGTTATAAAATCGAGCTTGGAAGGATAAAGCTTGATGACGGCAGTGAGTGTCTTGTTAGAGCGAGCGCTCGCAGGACTGATAGGGGTTATATTGTCTGTGCTGGCTTTGACAATCGCGACCCTACCAGAGAGGTTTTATATTATTGCTGGGCTAATGATTACGAAGATGCACAGATAAAAGCCGCAGAGCTTGGCAAAAAGTTTATTCTCCATAACGCCAGAAAATATATCGTATAGATTAAGTTTAAATATAAACCTGGCTTGTATCTATTTAATTTAAAGGGGCTTAGATTTAGATGCTAAAAACTACTAAAAAGAAGATTTATATTGGACTGATAGTGCTTTTTGCAGCATCTCTAGCTATTTTTATTTATCTTAACTTTTTTTATACTAACGAATGCCAAAATTATGAATGCTGGGAGAAATACATAAAGAAATGTTCGAGGGCATCATTTGTAAACGAGGCATCCGAGGCTTCTTGGGGTTATAAGATATTGGGGAAAGCAGATGACAAATGCTCGGTTGAAGTTACGCTATTAATTGCAAAACAGGGAATTCTTGGAATAGACAAATATACTGGGGATAAAATGACATGCTATTATCAGCAAGGAAGGCCCGCATACCTTGAACAAGATTATGTAAATGCATGCACTGGCTTGCTGAAAGAAGATCTGCAGACATTGATGCTAAATAAATACCGCACCTATATAATTGAGAATCTTGGGAAAGTTGCAGAAGGGCTTGAGCAGCCAGTTTAATTTTAATTATGGGGAACATAAGATTCGGACCTGCTGGGCTTGGTCCTGTTAAAACTGCGGAAGAATTTCTTGAAAATTGCAAAAAGCTCGGGCTTGAGGCATGTGAGATTTCTTTTACATATCAAGTTTATATAAAACCAGAAGATGCAAAGAGAATAGGAAAAAGAGCAAAAGAGCTTGATATAATATTAAGCATTCATGCCCCCTATTATGTAAATCTCAACTCAAAGGAGAAGTCAAAACTAGAAGCAACCAAGAAGAGAATTTTTGATTGCTGCAGAATCGGGAATTTGCTTGGAGCTGAAGTTGTGGTTGTTCATCCAGGATATTATGGCGAGAGCAGAGAAGAGTCCTATGATGTGATAAAAAAAGGAGTGCTTGAGATATTGGATGTGATAAAAAAAGAGGGATGGAAGATAAATATTGCACTTGAAAGCATGGGCAAGATAAATGTTTTTGGAAGCGTTGAGGAAATTTCAAGACTTGTAAAAGAAACTGGATGTTCTTTCTGCATTGATTTTGCGCATGTTCTTGCACGGGAGAAAAGAGTAGATTATGAAAAGATAAAAAATCTTTTTCCTGAAAAGAAATGGCATGTACATTTCTCTGGAATAATTTATGGAGAAAAAGGGGAGAGAAGCCACAGAAAAACAAAATCTGAAGAGTGGAGAGAACTTCTGAAAAATCTTCCAAAAGACAGAGAGATTGTAATAATAAATGAGTCTCCAGACATGGTTAATGACTGCCTTGATGGAATAAAAATATTGAAAGAATTAGACAAATAAAATAAATTGAGCTATCTTGAAAATGTTTCCTTGTGCCTGTTATCAATCTTTAATAATTTGGCCCTTGCCCTCAATGGATTTATCTTGCAAAAGTTAAGTATCTCCAGCATTTTTTCTATAATCTCCTCATATGTTTCTCTCTTGTATTCTCTAAGATTGTCAAGCCTGTCTTTTGTAGCCCTGGTTAATTTTATTGTCGTTATTTTGCTTTCTTTGTTTTCGTTCATTTTGGTATATCTTAGTATAGTCAAGTATACTATTTATACATTTTTGGCATTATGTTGTTACTTGAAAATAGTTGTTCTAGTGTTGTCACCACAAAGTTTATAAAGATGTTTTTACATCCGAAATTAACTAAATTTACACAAAAACAAGAAAAACCATGACATATCAAAAAGTATTGGTTTCGCTTGTAGCAATCTTTGCACTTGCGATTTCATTAATTGCAAGCGTAAGCGCATCTAGCATTAGTGTTGAAGTTAGTGGTGTTCAAGCTACTAATCTTGCAGTTTTTGCCGGACAGACACTTCCTGTAAGGGTCGTGTTCTCTTCAGACATTAGTGCATCAGATGTCAGAGTTAAAGCATGGATTTCTGGTGAACAGGCTCTAGCCGTTTCTACAGACAGGTTTAATGTGGTTGCAGGCAAGACTTATAGCAGACTTGTCTCTATTCAAGTACCTAGCAATATAGACCCAACAGAGGACTTAACACTTAATGTCCTTGTAGAAAACAGAGAGAATGGCACTATAGTTGAAAGGACTGTAAGCCTATCAGCACAGAGAGATTCCTATGTTGTAGAGATTCTTGACGCAAACATGAATTCTGAAGTTAAAGCAGGATCAAGCTTGCCAATAGATATCGTATTGAAGAACAGAGGAATGCAATTGGCTGAAGACACATTTGTAAGAGCAAAAATAGCTGCTCTTGGCATAGAACAGAAAGCCTTCTTTGGAGATTTATCTCCTCTAGACCAGACAAATCCTGACAGGGAAGATGCTGTTCAAAAGAGAATTGTGTTGAATATACCTTTCAATGCACCGGTAGGAATTTACTTGGTTGAATTGCAGGTTTACAACGCAGACTCTGTCGCAACAACAACCCAAAAGGTTTCAGTTGTAAGCGGCGCCAGCGAGAACACTGTCTTTATATCAACTGCAAACAGCAAAACATTTGCTGTGGGCGATAAAGCAGTATACAGCCTTACATTAGTTAACTCTGAAGACAAAGTCAGAGTGTACCAGCTTAGTGCTGAGACACCTGTTTCTTTGACAGCCAGCCTAGATGAAAGCGTTATTGTAGTTCCTGCGGGATCAAGTAAGACCGTTAATTTCGGTGTTACAGCTTCAAAGGAAGGAGATTACAGCTTTGCTGTTAATGTCTATTCTGACAACGAACTCATCAGAAGCAATAGCTTCCTGGCAAATGTGGACAATAAGAGCGCAAAGGCAGGAACGAGCAATGCAACATTGGTGTTGACAATTGTTCTTGCAATAATCTTTGTTGTTCTTTTGGTAGTCCTAATAGTGTTGCTAACAAGAAAACCAGAAACTAAAGCCGAGGAATTCGGAGAAAGTTACTACTAAGCTTAAATTTTTATTTTTTTATTTTTTAGCTTGTACTTTCTCTTTCCTCATTTAAAATTCAAATATATAATAAATAATCACAAAATAAAATGAAAAAGACAAAACAAAAGATAGAAAGAAACTTCAATTTTATGGATTCTAATGTAGTTTCAAGTTTTGTTCAAGGAGAAGACGCAAAAGCTCTTTACAATGAAGTTTCAAAGACAATAAAGAGTGGAGTTTGGTATGATGAAGATTCTAAAACAATGAGGGGAAGTTCAACATTTTTATCTGCAAGAGTTGATAGTATAGCAAGAAATTTGGGACAAGGAATAAGAGTTGCTACATTAGCAGATTTAAGTCGCCCAGAGATTATGAAAATAATGAAAGATAAATTCTATTCAGATACTCCAGCAATTGTTTTGAGAAGTCTAAAAGATAGTTTTGAACAAAATAGATTACTAATTAAGCAACTTGCTCCAATGATTGAAAAAAAAGTAGGAAAGTTAAATCTTCCAGTTTTAATTACTGGATTTGACGTTAAACCTTCAAAATCTGGAGAAGGTTATGGATTAGATATAGTTGCAAGAGATGATTTTTCAGTTCTTCAAGACGAAAGACTCTCAGGAAAATACGATGGACAAAGATTCTCAAATGTTGACGAGAACGGATTACCTATATTTGATAATTCTGGAAGCAGAACTTGGTTTGCAAGAAATCAAGGAATTTCGAGGTTGTGCTTGAACAGGAACCTCGACTTGTACTCGTGGTGCTATGGTGATGATAGTCTTGCTTACTCGTACGATTATGGTCGGGTAGCGTTAGTGCGCGACGCAGTCGCTGTCGGCAGAAAAAAGGTAAAATAAAATGACAGAGATAGAACAAGATAAATCAAATGAGCATTTCAGATTTGGAGTAACAGCTAATTTTCCCGGCTTTTTGCAGGACGAAGGAGTTTATAATGAAGTTTCTAAAACTATCAAAGGGGGAGCGGATTTTTTTTATGACCAAATTTCAAAAACAATGCACGGAAGTTCCACTTTTTTAGCTGCAAGATTGGACAGCTTTATAAAGCAGTTTGGAATGGGTGTTGCTAGTCTTGCCGATTTTGGCAGAGAGGATGTTATGAATTTAATGGCAGGCGGGAAATTTTATTCTGATGCTCCTGCAATTGTTTTTAGAAGTATGATGGACAGCTATGAGCCAAATAATCCGCTTATCAGAAAACTTGCTCAGCTTGTAGAAGAGAGGAATGGAAGATTAAGACTTCCTGTTCTTGTAACTGGTTTTGATGTTGTGCCCTATAAAGAAGATAAAGATTATGGTTTGGATATTATTGCAAGAAAGGATTTTAGGGCTCTTCAGGATGAGAAGCTTAAGTACGAATATGGGGCTTTTTCAACAATTGACGAAAACGGCCTCCCTAATTTTAAGGAAGACGGGGAGAGAAACTGGTTTACAAGAGACAAAGGTCTTTCTAGGATAATGCTATGGAAAAACTTTGACTTAGAAACCAACCTAATGGGCGATCTTGCTAAGTCTAAAAGAGGCGGCAGGATAATTATTGTACGCGATTCTGTTTAATCAATAAACAAGATATAAAACAATATATTTTATATATCCTTTCTGCGAATTGGTTTTATGGTGTATTTGAAAAAGCTGGTGGCTCAAGGCTTCAAGTCTTTTGGAAAAAAGACTGAGATTAATTTTGATAAGGGAATTAATGTAATTGTAGGACCAAATGGAGCTGGGAAATCGAATATATCAGATGCATTATGCTTTGCCCTTGGAAGATTGTCTGTAAAATCAATGAGGGCTGCAAAATCACACAATCTTATCTTTATGGGCTCAAAATATGTAAAGCCTGCAGGAGAAGCGTCTGTTGAGGTCGTATTTGACAATACAGACAGACTATTTGGGATAGAGAAAGACGAAATAAGCCTGAAAAGAATAATCAGAAGAAATGGGCAGGGAATTTACAAAATAAATGATGAGACAAAAACCAGAACTGAAATAATAGAAATGCTTGCACAGGCAGGAATAGACCCTTATGGGTTTAATATAATCCTTCAGGGGCAGATACAGTCTATTGTAAGAATGCATACAGAAGACAGAAGAAAAATAATAGAAGAAGTTGCTGGAATTTCTATTTACGAACTAAGAAAGGAAAAGTCTTTGAAAGAACTGGAAAAGACAGATGAGAAGCTCAAAGAGATATCCGCTGTGTTAAGAGAGAGGACAGCCTATCTTAAAAATCTTGAGAGGGAGAGAACGCAGGCTGCCAGATTTAAAGAGCTTGAAGAAAATATCCGGAAAGTCAAGGCGTCTATCTTAAGCAAGAGACTTGAAGAAAAGCAGAGGGAGTTTAATGCTATGCTGAAATCTGTTAATGAAAAAAATGCACAAAAAGAGAAGCTTAAAGAAGGCTCATTGAAGCTGCAGGGTGAAATTGACTTGCTTTCCAATAAGATAGCGCAGATGAACAAGAAGATAAGGGAAGCAAGCGGACTTGAGCAGGAAACTCTCCGCAATGACATTGCAAACTTGAGAGCAGAGCTGGAGGTATTGAAGGTAAGAAAAGAAAATTATGAGAATAGAAAGAACGAGACGTTAAGAAGGATAAATGAGATAGAAAAGAGTATTCCAGATTTTGAGAAAGAGATTGGAGAACTTAAGAAAAAATCACCGCTTATGGCGGAAAAAGCAGAAGAGCTCAAGAAGAAAAAATATGAGCTTGAGCAAATAGGAGAAGAAAGAAAAAAACTGCTTGCTAACAAAAATGAACTAAACTCTTTAAGAGAATTTGTAAAAGACAAGGAAAAGCAGATTTCAAGGATAAGCGGGGAGTCTGAATCTGCCCTTAAGCAGCTTGAAGAATCTTCTCAAGAGCTGGCGTATAAGGATGAAAAAGAATGCGAAAAGGCAATTGCCTATTTCAGAAAGATTATGGAAAGCGCAAAGAATGAGACAGAAAATATAAGAAGCAAAGAGTTGGAAAGCGAGAAATTAATCTCTGTTCTTTGGTCTGAGATAGAAAGGTCTGAAAAAATAAAGAAAGATGTCGAAGAGATAGACACATGCCCTCTCTGCCAGAGCAAGATAACTGAAAGCCACAAGGAGCATGTGCAAGAAGAGGCAGACTCAAAAATAACAAGCTCAAGAGAAAAAATTGATGAACTAAGTAAAGAGCTTGAAAGATTTGGCAGGGAAAAAGCAAAATTAATGCAGAGCATAGAAAATTCCGAGAATGAAAGCTCAAATACCAGAATGGAATTATCAAAGCACAGGCTGATTAACGAAAGAAAAAATCAGATAAGAAGAATTGTTGAAGAAGAAAGATTGTTGAGAGAAGAGCTAAAGTCTCTTGAAGAGAGAAAGAGAAATCTTGAAATTAAAAGTGATGACTTATCAAATATTGAAGAGAAGTATGAATCTAAAATCCGCGAGATAGAGGAAATTTCATCAAGAAGAGAAGAAGATATTGACACCACTATTCTTTTCAAGAGCAGAGGCCTTGAAGAGATGCACGGCACAATAAAGATACTCAATAGAAACATAAATGAACTTGACATCTCAATAAATGAGATTTCAGAAAGCCAAGAAAAGAAAACAACAAGCCTTGAAAGAAAGGAAGGGCAAGAAGATGAGCTGAATGAAAGATTCAAGAAAATGTTTGAAGAGATTGACAAAATGCAAAAGGAGGTGCAGGAAAAAAATCTTTCTCTTTCAGAAGTTCAGAGCGATATAAGACAATTTGAAGACCAGATTAATTACTTAAGAATAGGACAGGCGAGAACTGATGCAGAAAAAGAGACCCTGCATATAGATCTCGGAGCTTATTCTGGAGTTGAAATTCTAAAACTAAGCATGAATGTGCTTGAGGAGAGAATGGCAAAGACAGAGCAGACTCTAAGAGAGATAGGCTCTGTAAATATGAGGGCATTAGAGGTTTATGAAGATATAAAGAAAGAGTATGATGCTGTGCAGGAAAAATCAAACCTGCTTATGAAGGAGAAAGAAGATATAACAAAAATAATTGAAGAAATAGACAGAAAAAAATCAAGAACATTTATAAGAACATTTAATGCCATAAATGAATTATTCACGAGAAATTTCTCAAGACTTTCAGCAAAAGGAACTGCCAACCTGGAAATTGAAAATAATGAAGATATCTTCCAAGGAGGAGTTGATATTGCAATAAAGATGGCTAAAGGAAAATATTTTGATGTTACCTCTCTCTCTGGTGGAGAGCAGACTCTTGTTGCATTATCTTTGCTTTTTGCGATACAGGAGCACAAGCCATATCATTTTTATATATTTGATGAAATTGATGCTGCGCTTGACAAGAGAAATTCTGAGAGATTGGCAGGATTATTAAATCAGTACATGAAATCTGGACAATACGTAGTAATCACACACAATGATGCAATAATAATGGATTCAGATGTTTTGTATGGAGTTAGCATGCATGATGGGATAACCAAAATATTAAGCATTGATTTAAGCAAGAATGCAAATACACAGGAAGCGCAGGCAGCCGCCCAAGCAGCCGCTCAAGTGGAATCTGCGTTAGATGCTCCACAAGAGGTTCAGGTATCTCCAGAGCAGAATCCTTTCAGAGATGCTTCTTAAGAAAGGATTCAAGCTGTTGCAGATGTTGCTGATAATCCTAATTCTGAGAACGAGACGCTTTAATTAAATTATCTGTCAGAATATATCTTTCCAACTAATCTCTTTCTCAGATTGAAACTATCTGCCCATTTTGCATATGCATTCCATCCTTGAAAGCTCTCAAGAAGTTGTTCTTTTCTTATCTCTCCATTTTTGTATTGTTCGATTTTAAAGTCTTAGGTGCTAGGACCATTCCAAACGCAAAGCCGTCATCGCCGTCATCCAAGTCGCTGCCATCGACATCCAACCCGCCGTCCCAGCTGGAGGCCAAGCACGCAACACTCTTCTCTGTTGAATCTACGCCATCAAAACTCCAAACATGTGGTGTTTTTTTCTGAGATTTTGCTATCTTTCCTAATTTTTCTGCTCCTTCTTTTCCTTCTGTAAGAGCAAGAACAAATGGATTCTTTACTAAATCAGCAATAGACTGCTCTCCTGTTTTGAATCCAAATGGAACATGAATATTACTTCTATTTCTATCTGATATGAATGCTCCTTTTTTTGGCTTGTAGATTATATCATTAAAACCCCAGAACCATCTGTTGTTTAGAATATCTAAAACTTGCTTTGCATATTTGTTGTCTTTGCTTTGAGTTGCTGAATAAACTAGAGAAACTGTTTCTGCAAAGGTAGGTCTTAGAAGCCTAGCATTATCTATTTGTTTTCCAACTTGGTTGTAAGTTCCTGCGCCAAAATAAGGAGCTACGAATGTAATTATTTTTCCTTGATGTGGAACTACTATTGTATTTCTTCCTTCTTTTACTTCAAATTCTGTATTTGATTTTTCCATAACTTTCATAGAAATAACCTCTATTTAAATGTTTCCTTTTGTTATCTTTACATAGGGACAACAAAAAAGTATTAGTTGTTAATCAGGAAGTCCGTCAAAGAAGCCTGTTTCTTTTCTCTACCAGCCTCTGTCTCTGATGCCAAAAAAATCAAAAAGATTTAAATATCTCAAATTTGTATTGTATGTATATACTCCCCATCATTGCTTCGGCAAGGGTGGGTTTTATGTTTATGAATAAAACAGTTCTTTTTATTGATGGAAGCAATTTTTATTACGGGCTTAAAAGCGTTTATGGTGATGAAAAAAGTTTATCTGGGTTTAATTTCAAGAAACTTGGTGAGATATTAGCAAATGGGAGAAATCTCGTAAGAATCATTTACTATAATGCTCCATTAAACTTTGATGATTCGCCTGAGAAATATTCAAAACAGCAGAAATTCTTTGAAAAAGTGAAAAATACAGAAAATGTTAAGCTGATTTTGTCAAGATTGCAGAAAAGAAAAATTAAGGGAACAAATAAACATTATTATGTTGTTAAAGGAGATGATATTCATATTGCAGTAGATATGGTCAAGGGCGCTTATGAAAATACTTTTGACATTGCAATTCTCGTGTCTGGTGATGGAGACTTTGTTCCAGCCGTTAATACAATTCAAGAAAAGGGCAAGGTTGTTGAGAATGCTTATTTTAAAGAGAGTTTGTCTTGGCATCTAAAACAAAATTGCAATAAGTCGATAAAATTAACAAAAGAAATTTTAGATAAATGTTTTGATTTATAGCTTTAATCATTATATTCAAAAAGATAAAAGTTCTATGGTTTCTTATTTGAAATCTCCCAAAGAGGCCTGCTTTTTAGATTTTTGAGGGAAAAGTTCTTTCCATGTTGACCATGTTTTTCTGAAGATGCCTGAATTTTCCAACTCTTTTCCATGCTCTTTCAGAAACTTTTTTGTGTCTGGGTCTGCAGGATAACCTGAGCCAATATCTCCATATCCTTTATATTCAATTTTCAGCTTTTCCACTTCTTCTTCTCTGGCTACTTTTGCCAGAATTGACGCGGCTGAGACAGAAGGATGGTTTATATCTGCCTTGTGCTCACAAATTATATCTATATTTTCTTTTTTTTCTATAAACCCGCGCAATTTGTTAGCCCAAGCCATTTTATTTACTGAGGGGCAGTCCAAGATTATTTTCAGTCTTTCTTTTCCCTCGTTTAATACATTGATTATCTCTGCTGCTTTTTTTGCCTCTAGAGTGTTAAGGTTTAATCCCTTTGTCTCTACAAATTTATCAATCTCGTCCGGAAAAGACTTGACAATCTTATGATTTATGGAATTCTCTTTTATGATTTTTGCAAGCTTTACTCTTGCTGGATGTGTCAGTTGCTTTGAATCTTTTACTCCTGCCTCTCTTAGAATTTTCTCCTGCTCTTTTGTAATAAGGACACCTGCAAGAATCATTGGCCCTATAATAGGTCCTCTCCCGGCATCGTCGATGCCTATAATTAGCTCTCTTTTAGCTGTCATTTAATTCTAACAGAAGTGGCTTTTATATTGTTTTCTGAAATAGATTATAAAAAATTATATTAAAGAATCCAGAGTTATAACCTTTATATCTCTCCTCATAAACTCTTCAGTCTCATATTCTTTCAAATTACTCTATTAATTTGAGAAACTCTGCTAAGATTATATCATATTTCTCATCATTAAAATGCCCTTTGTTCTTTTCAGTGATTGTTTTTGCTCCAAGTTTCTCTTTGAATATGTTTGCATCTGAAATCGGAACATAGGGGTCATCAAGAGAGAAAAGAGCTGTAACTTTGTTTAATATTCTTTTTAATTTATCAAAATCAATTGATGTTGAGAGCCATTGTTCTGCAACATCTTTTTCTTCTTGAGTTTCTAATTCTTTTAATGTAAGCCATCCTGCAACAAAAAGAACTCCTCCGATTTTAACATTAATCTCTTGGAGATATCTCATTATTGTCTGGCATCCAATGCTATGGCCTATAAAATAAGTATCTTTGTCTGCTTTTCCAACTTCTCTTTCAAGAGTTGCAACCCCTTCTTCAATTTTGGGGTGCTCGGTATTGGGCATTTCTGGAATATAAACTTCAAATCCTTTATCTTCTAATTCTGCTTTTAACCAGAGATACCAGTCATCTTTGGGAGTTCCTCCCCATCTGTGGACAATAAAGACTCGCTTTGTCATTTTTATATTTTGTAAAGTAGCGGGGGCGGGATTTGAACCACGCGACCTCCAGGTTATGGGCCTGGCGAGCACTCCAGGCTGCTCTACCCCGCTATAAATATAGAGACAACGAAGAGGTTTTAAAGGTTATCTTTTATTATACTATATGAGCGGACCTGGAGAAGGCAAAAAGCTGATTGGGAATGCAGAGGTCTATATTCATGAGAAGGGAAAAAGCAATGCAAGAATAACTCATGTTGATATTGAGCTTCCGGAGCTTAACGACATTATTAAACCTGGAGAAGCAACTTATGTCGAGGGAAAAGAAGGCGGGGTCTTTATTGGCTTAAAAAGAGAGATGATACAGAGAGCAGAAAGCTCTCTGTCCCGTGCAACTTTAAAAAAGTTGCAGGTATCTCGAGCTGAGAAAAAGATAAAAAATAATTGAAAGAAAGATAAAATAAAAACGATATGTTAAAGAAACATCAGAACTTAGTGCTAAACTTCCTAGGGGTAATTCTTATTCTACTTGGAATTGCGGCGATTTTCAATGCTTTTTATTATGAGGGTTTGGAAAGATATTATGCAGTGTTTTGGATGTGCTACACGAGTCTGATAATTATCGGCTTTGGCATGCTGTTTAAAAAAGGAGATCTAATAAAGAGCCAAATCTATATTCTTGCTATAGCTGATCTTTTCTGGATTGTTGATTTTTTCTCAATAATCCTGCTGAAAAAATCTTTATTTGGGATTACAGAATACTTCTTTTATCCAGGGCCTTTGCTGCCAAAGATTGTGACCTTGCAGCATCTGATAGTTATTCCCATTGCAATATACGCACTTAGTTTCTTGAAATTTAAAAGAGAGAACGGATGGAAGTTAAGCCTTCTTCAACTAACTGCATTTTATATTGTTACAAAAACATTAACCCCTACGAGCTTGAATATAAATTGCGTGCATCGAGCATGCGGCACGCTTCTCGGAGATTTGGGCAAATTTTATCCATTAGCCTGGTTCTTGAGCGCCTTCGCTATAGTTTTTATCACAAGGTTTATATTTATTAAATTGTATGAGAAGTTAGATAAAAAAAGAGTAAGAAAGTAAAGATGGCAAAAACAAAAAAAGAGAGATTTTACAGCGTGCACGTTATAGAAAAAAACTTAATCCATCATATAATAGAATGGGTTGCTACAATTTTAAGCATAATTGGCGTTTTTCTTGTAACTCTTCAAAATCAGAACGGACTTTATGTCTGGGTTGCTGCTAATATACTCTGGGTTTCTTTTGCGTGGAAGCACAGGCACTATGGGCTGCTTGTTCTTTCAGTTGCCTATCTGATAATAAACACAATAGGGCTGATTAAATGGAAGCTAGGGTAATGAAACGAACATTTTTAAAAAGCTTCAAACTCTGGGTTTAATATGCCCGGATGGCACAGCGGTTACTGCGCGAGGTTGCTAACCTCGTTTCCAGCAATGGATTCCCAAGTTCAAATCTTGGTCCGGGCGTTTTTTATTAAACTTTGACGCTGCCTAAAAATTAGGCAAGAAACTTAGAATCTGTATCTTTATCTTAAAATGTTTGATAAAACTCTATTTAAAACACTTTTTATAGACCTTTAAGGTAACAAAGAACTTTCTCCTCCTCAATTTATACTTAGAACATCAAACCCGCATCGCATTCAGTCTTCTTACTCTTTCATGCAAGGGTGGGTGGAGAAGAGGATGATAATGCCTTGGGCTGAGAATGGATTGAGGATGAATGATGAGCTTGTCGTCGGGACGTGGTCCGGGCGTATTCAGTACTCTCTAGTATGGTTCCAACAAAATTCAGATGAGCTTTTTAAGAACCAATTGGTTACAGAAAAGTTTATATAGTTCTAAGAATGCCCATAATGATGAGACAGAAAGCAACCCTAAAGAACGTAAATGTAGATCAATTAGAACGAACACTCGATAAATGTTTGGTATGGTTTTATGCATATCCAAGAACAAAAATAGGACTGAGCGATTTGGCAAGATATATTAACGCATCTAAAACTACTACAAAGCATGTTGTTGAATCTCTTGTACAAATAAAATTCCTAAATAAAGATATCATAGGAAAAGCATGGCTGTTATCTGCAAACCAGCAGCATCCTTATTTTATTACAAAAAAAATTCCTTACAATCTTAGTACTATTTACGAGTCCGGGATACTCGATGCCGTCTATAAAGCTGTTCCTTCCCCTAGAGCCATTATTCTATTTGGAAGTTATCGCTGGGGAACAGATATTGAAGATAGTGATATAGATATCGCTGTTGAAGTTATTGATAATCACGATTTACAGATTATTCAACTAGGCATTATTGAACAATTAGGATATAGAAAGAAAGTTCCTGTAAATTTACATATATTTTCACGTAACAAGATAGATTTGAATCTCTTCTCAAATATCGCTAACGGAATTGTTTTAGAGGGGTTTTTAGAGGTTAGAATATGAATAATAGAATAAAGCATCATGACAAGAAAAATGCACTTAGCATTATTGATGCGGCAGAACGAGAAATGAAGTTCACTCTTAAACAACCTATTACTGATGAGTCCGCATTTAATATTATAAGAAATGTTTATGAAAGCTTTCGAATGTTGGGTGACGCTCGTCTAGTTTCTAAAGGAATAGTATCAAAAGATCACATAGAACAAATACAAGAACTCCAGAACATTCAGGTAAAGACCGAACGTCCTCTCAATCTTATTGATGCTTTAAGAAAACTAAGACATAATATTAATTATTATGGATATATTCCCACTAAGGGAGAAGCAGAGGATGCTATATCTATTGCAAATGCTTGTTTTAATCCTTTATTAAAAGAGATAAGAAAAGAACTTGAACGAGAGAAAACGAGAGAAATTCTTGGAGGAAGGTCAAAAGCAGGCTCTCCAATATTATATGGAAGCCCTAAACAAAAGTTAGAACAACTTAAAGGGTATGGAGGACAACGCATAGAAGAAATGAGAGAAGAACTAAAACGAGAGATAAGAAAAGAAATAGAGAAAAAATAAAAAATTGGGATACTATTGTCTGGAACGTGGTCCGGGCGTTCTTATTTTATTAATTTATTAATCTGGTTTATAAAAATAGCAAACCTTAAAACCCCGGAATCATGGGGTTAATAATGGCATCAACACCACCTGGAGCAAAGAAAAGAAAGCTTGAATATAATGTAGACCAGGCAACATTTGATGATTTTATGAAGGCGTGCAGCAGAAAAGGATTTGCCCCACAGGTTGTTATTGAGCAGGCAATGAGAAAGTTTGTTCAGACAGGTCAGATTTAGTTTTCTTCAGTGTTTTATTCTGATAAAATGGAATATGCAGGAGCTAGGCACTAGCAGAACTTCGTTCCGCTGTGACATTCAACTCCTCAAGAACTTTTAGTTCTTGATGGCCATCAAGGATTTGCATCCTTGAGGTTTGCGAGTTGAAGTATTCGAAC
>Ga0209542_10001551_pt1 | contig 53721 bp, 55 predicted proteins | sample RifCSPhighO2_01_FD_184028 | JGI IMG/M metagenome (GOLD analysis project Ga0209542, IMG submission 184028) | Soil microbial communities from Rifle, Colorado - Rifle CSP2_plank highO2_0.1 (SPAdes) (version 2) | ecosystem: Environmental > Terrestrial > Deep subsurface > Rock core/Sediment ... | reverse complement strand
CTACGAAGACCTTTCTTTTAAGAGGGGTATTTGATTGTTTGTGCCTGCCCCGTAGCGAGCTTTGCTCTGCTATTCGGGGTTTATTCCAAATTCTGGCCATATTCGTTTCGTTCACCGGGCCTAAGGTAGCCCCAGCATTAAAAGTACCGGGAATGTCAGTTTTGTCCATTTCCCGTTCATGAATCTTGTTCGGCAGAGGGATGGTGGCAAAAATCTTGACGCTCTCGCCTTCGATCACCACTTCATCAATTAAGAGTTTGATTATATCTTTTTTCAGCCGTTCTGTCACTATTTTCGGATCGTTTATTTTACTCAAAAACTTGTGACAAATTCTTAATTTAGTACCCAAATCGCATAGTTAAGATACCCGGCAAAGCTCACCCAGAGAATATAAGGCAAAAGAAGCCACGCGGCTGGTTTGGAAATTTTTGCGAAAGCGAAGATCGTAGCGAGAATGGCAAGCCAGAGGAACACAATCTCAATAAGCGCACCGCCAGGGCTATGCAGTCCGAAAAAGATAATCGACCAGAGCGTGTTCAAGACCAGCTGGCCGAGAAATATGCCGAGGGCGATTTTTACATTCTTGCGATCCGATCCTTTTTTCCAAACAAGGAACGCCGCGATACCCATAAGCGCAAACAATGTCGTCCAGACCGGACCGAACACCCATGCTGGAGGATTGAGAGCCGGCTTGACGATCCCTGCATACCAGCCGGCAATAGACGGGGTCGTAAACACCGAACCGATGATACCGGCCAGCTCGGAAACTACGATGGCGATGATAAGTTTGAATGTGTTGTTTATTTTCATAGTTATTTTTTAGTTTTATTATGATGTTCTAATAATTTCTCGGCCGGGGAAATACCACCTAGGACTTTATGTGGAAAGTAATTCCACGCATCGGTTACCAGTTCAAGAACATTACTCAATTCCGACGCGTCTCCACCACGGTCAAACATAGCCACGACTTTCATCATGTCGTCGTTGTCCTCTTCGTTATAAATGGCATCCCGGACATGATCCAAAGTAAAATCACTCTTGGTTTCCTTGAGCATATCCGTAAGCTCCTGCTCAATCTCCTTCCGGCGTTCTAGGATTTGTTGCTTTGATTCGATTTGCATGAATTTGATTACAAATGCAATGCGACACCTTCAATTGATTGGAAATGCTTCAAAATATTTTTTCTGACTTTGATACATTCTGCATCATCAAAATGTCGCTCCTTACCCCCATGTTTACTTATCAAATGAGGTCTGCCCGTTTGTGGATGCTTGCCTGCTTTGGCGTGAGCCATATCGTTTCTAAGATAAACTACATCGTCTTTCATTCCTTGTAATTCTTCGCGTAGAGATTCCAAACTTTTCTTCTTAATCATATTAGGGTTATCGGCCCTTGCCTTCCTTGGATCACCTAAGGCGCGATTGACTGCCGCCAGAGCCTCGCCCAACATCTTCATCAACTCATCGTGTAATTCAGAAAAGGTGAACAAGTCTTCGACGAACTGCGTGACGCTCTGGGCGACACTAGTTTTCAATACCTCGATTCTGGCACTTTGATTTTTTATCCTTTCTTGTTTTATTTCCTCCAGTTTTTCGGGTGCCAACTTTTCCAGCTTGCTGATCAGGATATCTTTTACTTTTATTTCTATATCTATGGCTTCGGTAATTACCATTCCTCTCAAATTGTTGATGTCCTGAACTTTTCTGACCGTTAAAAAAATGAGATCGTGCAGTTTATCAAACAGAGCAGGGCGTCCTGCCGCGAAAGAGATTCTCTCGATGCCGGGATTCTTTTTCTTTATATCCTCGATAGCTTGAGGCAAGCCTGAGTACAGGAGCACGTCTGTGAGGATATTTTGATTTCGAACATGCTCGATGATTTTTTGACCAGTCTCATCGCCCCCTTGAGTGAGGTTCAAATCGGTAATAATGAGATCATATTCTTCTTGGGTCACAAGCGCGTCGACATCAACGTCACTGGTTTTGTGGATAATCTCCGGCTCAAATCCCAAATCTTCCCGAAGGTAGTTTGTTACACGAGGACCGATGTCATTTGTGATGTAGTCTGTATCGTCCTCAAACCACAAAATTTTGTATTTTAATCTCATTTTTTGGATTCATTTTCAGGAGACAAATACTACTGAAAATGCTTCGCTATCTCAGTTAAGTTTGCGGCATGATATCGCAATGATTTTCTTATGCCGATATATGTATCATTGTTAAACACTATCTCTCTTCCGCGTTTGGTATTTTTCAAAACTGATTGTCCATGTTCGTCCTTTTCTTCTTTCACGTGCGCTAAATCATTTCTGAGGCTTATGACATCATCATTCATTTTTTTAAGTTCCTCCTTTAGTTTGTCCAGTAGGATTATCTTTGCTTTCCCATCTGGTTTTGATGGATCAAGCTTTTTCCGAGTAGCATCAAGTAGTCTGTTTAATGCGACATATTTAGAAAACATTTCACCGCAGGCCTTATCAATGAATTCTAAAATCTGTGGGGCTGAAAATGAACTTATTTCCTTCATCTGTTTTTGAAAATATTCATCCGTGCCCTCCAAATGCTTTTTTATAAACCCGTCCTTTTCTGTGTCGTCCTCCAATGCTCTAAAGTATTGAGTGATAATTTCAAGCATTTTATCCTCAAGATCAATCGCCTCAGCAATAACAAGTCCGCGGACATTTGTTACGTCCTGCACCTTCCTAACTGTCAACGTAATGATCCTCCGTAATCTGTCAGGCAGGGCATCACGGCCAACTGCAAAAGACACCCTCTCAAGACCCGGAGTCTCATTAATTACTTTTTTAATTTCTTCGCCGTTTCCAGAATAAAGAAGGACTTCGGTTAAGATCTCGTCACCTCTAATACGATCAATCAAATTCTTTCCGGTTTGGCCATCGTCAAGATTGAGATCGGTAACTATAAGGTCATAGTCGTTTTGCTTAACTAAATTATTTAAACCACTACCGTTTTGTTGGGAATTGATTTCTAGATCAAGGCCAAGATCCTCCAAAAGATACTCACGAATTTGTGGGGTTATTTTCTCCACAAATTCTGGCTCATCTTCAAACCAAAGTATCCTGTATTTGAGTCTCATTTTTTTAGATTGATCTTAAGCTCGGCACCCTTCGGCATCGGCTCTGCGGTAACACGACCCTTCATTTTCTCGACTATCTGCTTCACATGGTATAGGCCAAGCCCCGATCCGTTTGTCGTCGTAAAACCAAGATCAAATATTTTGGACAAGTTACGCTTTTCGATGCCCTTGCCATCATCTTTTACGGCGATCTCCAGCCCATCATCTTTTGACGTGGCGAGCGACACGGTGATATTCCTCGCACCAGCTTTCATAGAATTGCTAAATAGGTTGTCGATGATAATGATGATCTCAAGGGGTCTGAATTTATATAAAAACTTTGCACCATTCGTAATGACTCTGAAATTCATATATGGCCGGTTGATTTTCGTTGTCGGGTATTCCCTGTAAACATTCTGGATATACTCCTTCACAAAAGAAACGAGGTCTGCACTGATCTCCGCCACCTTAAGATTAAAATTCGCTTTGGTGACGAATTGCGAGATCGCGGATATCTTGCCGGCTTCGAGACTTATTCTTTCAATAAGTCCAAGAACTTCTTTTTTTGGTGCTTTCTTTTTTACCGCTACAAGTAAATTATCGACGTTTCTTTTGATGGAGTCCGTCGACTTGTCTATTTGGTGTTGTAGAACTAAAATATCCTTCGTTTCCGTTGATAATGCGGCTTTGGCAAAAAGCTTTTCACTGATTTCTTCCTCTAGCTTCTGTTCAACGACGGATGCGCGCTTGTGTGCAACTTCTTCTCCCTTTTCTGCCTCGGCTTTAGCGGCGAGCAACTCCTTGACCTGGGCAACGACACGCCCGGCTTCTTTTTGTAATGTCTTGTTACCGCTTTCCTCGGCGATACGTGCAAAGTTTTTTGCGATCTTTGGAAGGCTTTTCTCTTGGCTGTCGGAAATGATATTCAAAAAGTCTTTGTCGTATTCAAGATTAACGAGACCTTTCGTGCTAGTAAGATTCGCAACTATCTCAGTGATTTGATCCTTCACATCCTCTGGTTTTAGGGCTGGAGCAAGGCGATCGAGTCCAGGGATTTTATATTCATCACCCCACTTGATTACATCAACAACATATCTTTCTAATCTTTTAAGACCAAAATCATAAAAAAATTCTAAAAGTGCATCGTAGTTTTCATTCCGAATAAGTCCACCGTCACGGCTTGTCGTCTCCTTTAAGTTTTCATTTTTACCGTTAATTTCAATTCTTCCTGTGAGGTCGCGAGTACCGAGGTATCTATTATGTCCTTGCTGTTTTCTTCGTTCTAGCCCCAGCAGATCTTGTTTATTATCACCAAAGGGGTAAACTCTGAAGCCGCTTTTGTAGAGAAATATAGAACCGTATTCAACCGGTTGCATACCCATAACTTTTGCAAAATTAACCTTCGCTTTTCTGTTCAGCTGGAACAGGTGGATTTTTATGTCATGCAAGGTTTCTTGGAAGGGACTGTTTTCGGTAATTTTATAAATCAGCCGTCCACGATCTTTGAGCGTCGTTATGATTAATTTTCCATCTTTTGATATCTCGGTTACGATCTGCGTCGTCTTCAGCCCTAGAGTCTCGAACAGAAAGTTCTTAACCGACCCGTTTACCTTCTCGCGATCAACAGCACCAGCATCGCTCTTTTTTTCTTCTGGGACCGAAACGGTAATAGAAAATTTTGAACTGTCGTTATCCTGATTTGGATTGATTAGCTTAGCCAATGATTGCTTGAGCTGAAGCAAACGTTTCCTATCCCATGTGTCTCGAAGTCCTGTAATCTCAAGGACTGTGCCGTGCTTCATTTTGTGAGGACTATCTTTGAGGGTCTGGTGCTTGACATCCACATCGACAAATTGCTTCTTGGCGTCTCCCTCAAAATCAGCCCAATCCACCAAGAGGTTTTCAATCTTGGCGTTTTTTGCGTCCTTAAGAGTAACCAGATTAAGCTTTGCACCAAGACGATCGCACGAAAAACGCCCAACACCCTTCGCCCCGGCATACAGCCGTTTTGAATTTATCTTATCCCTGTATTCTTCGCTATCCTCGACACCCTCACTTTTTGCTGAATACGCCACGAAAAGCCACTTATTTATCAAGTCGTCATAGCTCATTCCTTTGCCATTGTCGGCAATAGTAATTTTTGAATTGTTCTCATCGAGCAGATTCTCAAAGGTGAGAGTGACCGCGGTTGCATGAGCGTCAAACGAATTCTTTACAAGCTCAAAAATAGCGATCAGCTCATCGGTGATCAGCTCTCTACCAATCAGGTTTTTTAGGCCCGAACTAATTTTGAATCGTATGTTTTTTGCCATATGCGGATGTCTTTCTCAGAGCAAGTCCTACTTGCTCGCCAAAAAGAGGTGGGATGGCGTTTCCGAGTTGCGTATATCGTGGCACCTCTTTCACGCGTTGCTTGCCTCCAGTCGTGTATTTACCGGTGATCTCATACCAGTCAGGGAATGACTGGATTCTCGCGTACTCTCTCACCGTCAAAATTCTCGGCTCAAGATAATGGAGATAGTCGTCCGGATGAGTTGTAAGGGTAGGACTTGGATCGTTCTCTCCTAGCACTGTCATGCCTCGTTTTTTCAAGCCGTATTTTTTTCTTTCGTCCCCATCAATTCTCCTACTTCTTTCAGCCTTTTTTAGAAGCAACTTAAACAGTGTAACCGTCTCGTTGCCGTGATTAGTAAATCGATGGCTGTCGGGAATTTTAGGAGCTTCCTCCTTTCTCATTAATTTCTGGTAGTTGCTCTTTGTTCTTGAATACGTTCCGGCAAGAAAGTTTCTTGAATCTGGCGAATCGATATCGCCATTTTTCTGATGTAAATCTGAAATCGCACCCTTAATGGTGTTTTTCTGCTTCAGCCCTTTCTTTTGCAAAAATTCTTTCTTATCCTGTTCAAGAATGCTGAAGAATGTCTTGGCATCTCCCTCGAGGACTCCCACGAGGATAAATCTTTTTCTACGCTGTGGTATACCGTACTCGGAAAAATCCAATATCTTTGCCTCGACATTGTATCCGAGCTTCTTTAGTGCTCTGGTAACATAATTCGAGTAGGCTTTGCCGCGCGTATCTTCTTTCGTAGCATCCTTTTTGAAACCGATCGTGAATCCTTTTACGTTTTCAAAGAAAAGCATTTTTGGCTTGACGATTTTTATAAACTCAACGTACGCGTCGATAAGTTTATTTCGCTTGTCGCCCTCGTTACGTTTTCCTGCCATCGAAAATCCCTGGCATGGAGGGCCCCCAACAACGAGATCGACTTTGCCTTTGATATTTTCCAATTCCGCACGATAATTTTTCATCACTTCTTTGATGTCATGTTCGGTCTGCGGCAACCACGTCGGCCAGTTGAAGTGATCCTTTTTTAGAATTAAATTTTTCTGCAATGTCCCAAAGGCCATTTTATCTTTCTCTATGGCGAAAAGGCCGTGCCAGCCGGCATGGAAAAGGCCTAAGGAGATACCTCCACAGCCTGCAAAAAGATCGATGTATGTATGTTTTTTTGACATTTTGCGTTGAGAGGATACATCCTTATTATCTAATAATTTTGATTTCTTCACAATGGTTTTTGGGTCATAAATTAAGCGTAAACATTCACCTTCTCGTCCACGTAGTTGTCATATACGTGTAAATAGACCTTATGCGTGCGGTCTTCGCAATCAGGCTCGGTATATGTCGGGCCCGGAAGCTCGTCATAGAGTAGGTCTCGGATTGTAATTTTCACGTCGGCTCGCGTTTCTTCTTTTCGCTTCCAGTCCAAGACTAATTTTTCCTCTTTCAGTTTAGCCAATAATTCTTTGGCAACTTTTTTGACTTGATCGACTTCGGCAGGATTCAAATCTTCTTTCCGAAGAATATCAAATACGGCCAGTTCTTCTTCGGTAAGATTCTCGGAAACGGCGCGGCGATCCTCTTCGCTTAGTTCCTTTGCCAATTCTACCAACTGGTCGAAGAAAAGATCGAGATCATGCGAGCCGGTGTTGTATTCGTGCAAAAGCTTATTGAGCCGGTCAAGAAAATGCTTGCGAAGCTTGTTCTTGCGTATCATTTCTTTGATCTTTTCTTCCAACTCCGCGCTCAAATGTTCGGCTTCGATATTTTTCGTATCCGAATCGTCGAAGAACTTTCGCAATGCTTCGAAATCAATCTTGCTCAAATCCTTAATCTTCGGTGCGTCTTTAATCACATACTCACCGGCACGGATTGAGCGATCAAGCAGGTTTTCGAGGTCTTTTTTTACCTGCGACACATCGGTGTCTTCGTCGATGACTTCCCGTATACGTGAAGCAATCACTTTGTATGCCGTTACTTCATGGTAGTAATCTTCTGCTTTTGGCTCCGGTAGGACCGCTCGGTAGTATTTGTAAGCATCACCTGCAAGTTCGAGATACTGCTGTTTTGTCTTTTCATCCTGCAATATCCGATTCGTGAACACATCCACGAGCCAAATTTTTTCGACATCCTGCGCCTTAAGTAAATCATTGATATCGAGCTCCAGCGTTTTGAGAAACTGGCGCGTTTTTGAAACTGTAGAGAAAAGTATTTCAACGAGCTCGTTCTTATCCTGAATGATTTCACCATCACCGCTTTTCGTGGAGGCATAGATCGCGAGTGCTTTTTGAAGATTTCTGAATACGCCGATATAGTCGACGATAAGACCGTTCGTCTTGCCCGGATAGACTCGATTCGCTCGGGCGATGGTCTGCATGAGTGTGTGATTTTTAAGCGGCTTATCGAGATATAGAGTCGAAAGATTCGGCACATCGAACCCTGTCATCCACATAGCACAGACGAAGACGATTCGCAGATTATTGTCCGGGTCTTTGAATTTCGTCTCGAGGTCTTCATTCAAAATTCGAGCACGCAATGGCCGCATATCGATCTCAAACTCCTCCATATCCGCGATTTCGTTTTGGCTTTGGCTTACCACCACAGCCATGTCGATATTTTCGTATTTTTGTGCCTGTTCCCTTAATATATCTTTTTCATGATCATCCTTCGCTTTGGATACGGCGATATTCATCTTGGCCAAATGGCGTTGCATTTCCGCTTTAACCTTCGCATACATGCGGACGGCGGTCTTTTTATCAATCGAAACCACCATCGCCTTGCCGTCGTATCCTCGGGCGGTGAAGTGTGCCACTATATCTTCCGCGACTTTATTAAGACGATCCTCACGCGTGATGAGATGATAGAAAGTCGAGAATTCCTGCTCGAGTTTTTCCTCTTCATCGGTCGTGAGTTCATAAAAATCCATAACTTTCTCAAGGTCTTTTTGGATTTCCGGATTCTCGTTTTCCAGCTTCGGTACCCTGTTTTCGTAATAAAGTGGCACGGTAGCACCGTCCTCTACCGATTGAGCGAAATTATAGGTCGAAACATAATCACCGAATGTCTCTCTGGTTTTCTCCTCGCCCTTGGCCATTAAGGGCGTACCGGTAAAGCCAATGAATGACGACTTCGGCATGGCAATACGCATATTTTGCGCCAAACGGTCATATTGCGTCCGGTGCGCTTCGTCTACCATCACGATAATGTCGCTTCTGTCTGATAGGACCGGCGGCTTCTCCTCCGGTTTGGTGCCGAATTTATGAATGAGGGTAAAAATATGACGATGATCTTCGCTTAAGAGTTGGCGTAGGTTTTGGATCGAATCGGCGTGGACTTCTTCTTCGTACACCGCACCACAAGCGGAAAAAGTCTTATAAATCTGCTTGTCGAGTTCGTTCCTGTCGGTTACAACAACAAAGGTAAAATTGCCGGTCATCTTTCGGAATACTTTTTGAGAAAGGAAGATCATTGAATATGACTTGCCGGACCCTTGTGTATGCCAAAAGACACCGAGACGGCCATTATTCTTATCGCGGTTCTTGATCTGCTCAAATGCTTGGTTTACGCCAAGAAGTTGGAAGTATCGAGAGATGGCCTTGATTCGCTCGCGGAAGGAATCATCGAACAGCGTGAAGTTCTCGACAATATCGAGAAGCCTTGAAGGTTCGCAGGTGCCTTTGATGACCGTTTCCAAACTTACGCGGCCCTCTTCATCTTCGCTTTTTATTTTCTTCCATTCATTAAAATGCTCATAAGCAGAAGTGAGCGTGCCAACTTTAGTCTCGATGCCATTGGAAATAATAATGAAGGCGTTTTGCCAAAATAGCTGCGGAATGGTGTCTTTGTAATCACGGATGTTTTCTTGGTAGGCATTGCGGAGATTTTTGTGAGATGCTTTGAGTTCAATTAAAACAAGCGGCAAGCCGTTCACGAAGCCGATCAGATCCGGACGTCGCTTGTGCAACTCGCCGGTAATCCACATTTGCGATACCAAGAGAAAATCATTCTTTGCTGGATCACTGAAATCAATCACTTTGATGTTTATGGTCTCGAACGCCCCATGTTCGTCGCGAATCTCTGCCCTTACACCATCTTTGATGAGCTTGTATATCTCATGGTTCGCATTGACCATGCTTGCGGTCGAGCGGTCGCGAGTGATCTCTGTTAGAGCTTGTGCTATTGCCTCTTGCGGCGCATTAGGATTGAGCCTTTCGAGAGCTGTCTTCAAGCGATTGATCAATACAACCTGCCCCTGATTTTCTCGTCCCAATAGAGCATCACCCTCATCGGAGTAGGCATTGATAAAATTCTTTGAACCTTTACCCGCCGTAGCTTCAGCAAAGGAGGGCCAAAGCTCGCCAAATATTTTGACGGCCGTTTGCTCTATTAATTTGTCTTCAGAAAATTCGTTCATAACTAAAATGGAATATCTTCTGGATTGACACTCTCGACTTCTGTTTCCAAAAAAGTACCCTGCAATTTTGACCATTCATCTTCTGCAAATCGTCCGGCGTTGGAGAGGACATACTTTTCATAAAACTTCTTCACATCGGGATCTTTGGCTATCCAAGAAACCTGTGAGTTCAGAAGCGCGGCTCTGCCAATATTTTTAACTTGATCTTCGGAAAAGTTTATGAATTTAGATAAACTTTTTATTATTTCGTGCGTTGTAGAAAAATTTGGACTTTCAAACAACTCTTGAATGAGCTTGTCTTTCTCTTCCTCCCACCTCAATTCAATATTGATTTTGTGTTCTTTGAAAAAAGATGTCAAAGAGCGATAAAAGAGAATTTTGGAACTTTTGACTTCTTCCCATTCTTTTACCAAAAATTCCCTCAACTCATTCTCATTTAGAGGACTTTTATAATCTTTATCGTCACTAATAATAACAAAGTGATTGTCTGATGGAATAAATTTTAGTAAAGCTTCCCAATTGATTTCGTCTCCATATAATCCGTCTTTCTTTCCGGGCGGATTTCCAACAGCATATCTAGATCTGGCCTCTTCTAAAACCTTGTCAGAGTCTATTTCAGTTCCTGCCTCAAATAATTTTCTTACAATATTATCCGCTTCCAGTGAATGCGAAATTATATCTTTCCAAAGCTTCTTGCTTAGAGCGGATTTTTTATCAGCTAACACCTTTTGTGCTTCTTTAACTTCTGCGTATTCAGAATAAGCTTGGCAAATGACTGGCATATCAACCGTTATTTTTGATTCCCTAAATTTATTGTATGCTTCCGCTAATCGTGCTTCTCGGTTGCGATCCACCTCCTGATTGATTTGTTTTGTAGTGAAAAGTTTAATTTCTGTGCCTTCTACAAGTTCGACAAGTTGGGCAAGACGCTCAAGGTCTTCGTGATGAAAATCGTAAAAGTTAAGAAAGATGTTCGAATCTATAAAAATATAGAGTTGTTGTGGTTTCTTTGTCATGCTTGTATTTCGCCAGTTACTAATTTCGGCAAAAGCAAATCTCGTGCTTGATATTGCTCAATTAAATTGTTTTTAGAAAATTCGGTCATATTCGAGCAATGTAAGAATGAGAATTAGTTGAGGTTTTCACACTCATTAAGAAATTAATTTTATCCCGTATCGGTGCTACTAAACTATCAAAATCATCCAAAATATTCTTAGGAGGAAGAAATAAATTTAAAACATAAATACCTTTTACATTAAGGCTTTCCATAATTGTTCCAGAGTCCTTTTTATTATTTACCTCTAAAACCATATGCGGAGATAAAAGATATTCAATCAGATAAGAATTAGGAATCGTTCGTGGTCTAATACCCGTCATATTTCTACCAAGCGCACCGTTAATACCGCGCGGTATTTGAGCAACTGAAGCTACTCGCCCCACATTGGTTACCAAGCAATCACCCTCCTTAAGCACTACTCTTTTTGTCCACTCCTTGTAATCCTCGTCTGAAATAAAATAATTTTTAGAAAGGTCTAACTTACCATTTGTACCAATATTGAAAAGTTGGAATAAGATTTTCCCTCCATTTTCAATATGTTCTGGTTTTTTAGAATGCAGGCAATCGATAACATCTGCAACGTCCTGCATCTGAACCACTTGCCAATTCTCTGGCATTTTCCCGAAATCGGTTCCGCTTTCAATCAATTTTATTTTCTGGTACCCCGGGAAACGAAAATTGATAAACCACTCGATATATATTAATTGAGCTAGCTGTTCTAGTGCTTCTGAAGAAAAAAAGTCCACCTTATCCCAATCAGACTCTTTGAAGTATTTATTTAAACTAGCTATGATTTTTTTGTCTAAATTCTTACTCACCTGCGTCTGCTCTTTCAAAAAAGAATTATATCCATTCAGTAGTTCTTTAAATGGTGGCTTGCTAATATTTTTTGACTCGACAGATCCTACATATCGTCCTGGGCTTAGGGAATAGTTTCTTTTGATAACCTCCTTCACATCAACAACCCTGCATAAACCTTTAATATCTCGGTATTGCTGAGTTCCACTCTCGCCTCTATAGCTACGAACAATTCCTGCTATTTGCTGAATTTGCTCATCAGTCCATTCTCTGTGTGATTTATCTATCTGCTTATAAATAGTGCGGGCATCAATGAAAAGGATTTTATCCTTGCGGTCAGTTTTCTTTTTGCCCTTATCAAGAAACCATAGAGTTACTGGCAAGGTGACGTTATAAAACATGTTATTTCCTACAGCTACCATCACATCCACCACGTCATCATCTATCATTTTAGTGCGGATTTCTTTTTCGCTATGTCCGGCATCGCTGGCGGAGTTGGCCATAACGAAACCTGCGCGGCCGGTATTTTTAAGTACACTTAGGAAAATCTGAATCCAGAGATAGTTGCCATTGTCGTTGCGAGGTATGCCATACGGAAAACGCGGATCGTCTTTGATACGTTCTTTATCGATACCGTTCACGTTGAACGGAGGATTGGCCATCGCGAAGTCGAATTTACCGACCGAACGATGGAGATCTTCATAGTAAGTATTCCCTTGCCGGATATCTCCGGACAGTCCGTGAATCGCAAGGTTCATTTTTGCTATCCGGACCGTCTGATCAGTTTTCTCTTGTCCATAAATGGACACTTCGCGAGATGCTTTTGTTTTCTTGCCGTTTTCAAAATGCCGTTTGATAAACTCCACAGACTGCACGAACATACCGCCGGAGCCACACGCCGGGTCGTAGATATAACCCTTGTATGGCTCAAGGATTTCAACGATGAGTTTGACGATCGAAGTCGGCGTGAAAAATTCCCCACCACCAGAACCATCGGCAATCGCGAACTTGCCGAGGAAGTATTCATAAATCCTCCCGAACGCATCGCCTTCAATATCATCCGGTATTTGATTGAAATTTTTTAGAAGCGTGATGATAGACCGATTTTCAAGCATCTGAAATGACTTCGGGAGAATACCGGCAAGCTCTTTGTTTTCCGCTTCGATTTCTTTCATCGCATCATTTACGGCCTTACCCATGTCAGTGCCTTCCGGCAATTCTATGAGATATGAAAATCTAGCTTTTTCTGGAACGAATAGTGTTCCTTGAGCATGATAATCGGCAGAGGAAACTGGCCGCTCGCGTGCGACTGAAGCTCCGCCATGACTTTTAGTCTTTACTTTCCGCTCTTCGGATATTTCCTTTTCGGTTTTACTGAATTTCACGCCAGCGAACTTCAGGAAAATCAAACCTAAAACCGGCTCGGCGAATTCATTGAGACGTAAAGCCGAATTAGCCCTCATGTGATCGGCCGCTTCCCATAGTCTATTTTCCAAATCTTTTATATTGGTGCTCATAGTAATTTTTCTTCTTTGAAGCTGAAGTGGCTGTTTTTGGAAACGATGACGTGATCCATAATTTCTATGCCCATCATTTTTCCCGCCTCGGTCAATCTTTTTGTAACCTCCAGATCATCTTCCGATGGTTTAGGGTCTCCGGAAGGATGATTGTGAGCGGCTATGATCTGCGCCGCAGAGTATTTGAGGGCTGGCTCGAAAACCTCTCGTGGGTGGACTAAGTTCGCATTTAGCGTACCCATTGAGATAGTCTCTTTGTGAACCAGTTGATTTTTTGCATTCAAATATAAAGCCATGAAATGTTCTTTTTTGAGATCGCGCATATCGGAAAGTTGAGCTACGGCATCCTTCGCATTGTTGATCACGGGCAAATTCGTGTCATTCACTTCCAGCGCGCGTTTGGAAAGTTCAAAGGCGGCAAGAAGAGTCGTAGCTTTCGCGGAATCGATGCCGCTTATTTTCGACAAATCATCATACGTCATCTGCAACAATCGCTTCTTGGAATACTTCGATAAAATTTGCGATGCGATCTCAATGACATTCTTTCCGGCTTTACCGGTGCGTAAAAGAATCGCCAAAAGCTCGGAGTCCTTCAAATTATCGGCTCCTTTCGCTATGAGCTTCTCTCTTGGTCTATCTGATTTTGGCAAGTCTTTTATTTTCATAACTATTTTAGTAAGTCATCAAGCTCGCACGAAAGCAGAGCCGATTTATTCAAAACGACCTGCTCTTTCTGGTTAAGATTATCGGCTGTAGTCCTAATGACCTTGGTAGTAATGGCATCGCCAAGCATGATATTATTCACTTTTTTAAAATAGGATGCGTTTTTTGTAAAAAATAACGCCAGAAACTGTTTGATTTGATCATTTAGTTCCGTGCCTGATTCAACTCTCACCAACCCCATCAAATCTTCCCTCGTATCCACCCCTAAGGGCTTCTGAAATTTTATCCATTCATAAGTCACTGTATAGACAACCTTTACAATATCTTTTTCCATCGTGTCATACATATAAGTAAAGGAAAAATTGTCTGTGCTGAAATCTTCTTTTACGAGTATCTCCCGCAATGCAGTCACTGTATGGATTTTATACTCATCCAGAAGTCGCAAGTAACTCTCTCGCCAGTTCTTCAGCCAGTTTCGAATATAGTTTTTATCCACGAACAACGGCTCGAGATCCTGTTCGAGATTTTTGTCGCTTACTTTGTTGATCTGAATCGTGAGCTTATCGAAAAGCGCGCGAGGGTCTTTGACATCGATATCTTTCGCACTTATGTAATCGAAATCTGGCACTACTTTCTTATTCATATACCAGAGGAGGTCATAAATATCTCTGCCCTTTTCCTCGTAGATCGCCTCGCCTACGCCGCGAGTCCCTCGTAGAAAGATGGCGGCAATCTTGCTCGCCATAAGCGCGGACATATTGTAAGTGATGATAACGAACGACAACTGATCACGATTTATCGGCCTGCGCTCGGTAACGGTTTTCGGCGCCACGAAATGATTGAGGTCAATCTTTATGTGTATCTGTTTCGATGAATGCCCAAAGCTTAGCTCTTCGCCGACAGTGAATTTTAAGAGCAATCCGCGGCCCTTGGTGGTTTTAATCGATAAGAAGTCGGCATTCGTACCGTAGGTGTTGGCGAAATGCTCATCGACTTCTTTTTTCAGCTCATCAAGAAACTTTTCGGTTACCTCGTGTGTGACTTCGAAATCAAGATCAACGGACATGCGATCCAATCCATGAATGATGCGCAGAGCCGAACCACCATACATGATCCAGCTGTTGTATTCCGGATGATGATAGATGAAATTGAGAACGTAATACTGCAACTCCTCTTTGAGCGCGTTACGCCGTGTCTCGGCATCAAGGCCGCCGTAGTTAGCGAGGTCTTCCAGCTTTCTTTTTAAGATTGAGGTTAGTCGTTCACTCATGGGAGTATTTTTTAATCATTGTATAAAACTTTTCCTGTTCTATCTTATCCATTTCGTCAATGTCGATCCGCAATTCCTCGACCAACGCTTTGATGTTCTCCGATTTAGTGCCGCGGAACTGATGCGTTCTGAAATACAGTAAATCGAACAATGCTTTCGAGGGCGAGGCTATATAAAAATCAAACTTGCCCTTAGTAAGGGAAAATTCGGAAAACAAATCCTTCTTGATTGACTGGTATGAGAAATTACCGGCCTTGGTCTCGAAATCTCGCGTGGCTTTGGGAGAGACCGAAGTAATGGAATGGACCGCTTCCGTAGCGAGATTGTAATACTGGAGAGCCGCCCATGAGCTCACGTAGGAAGGCGTGCGTATCACGTTAGCGAGATAAAACGAATAAGAAATGTCGTTCTTATTTTTCTCAAAGAAGTCGGTAGACACGTACAAACCCTTATTGAGCCAGATGATTTCTTTGTATTTCAAAAACCGGCTGATGTAAGTGTCAACCGTGCCGTCCTTAAGCCCCAGCTGTTTACCAAGCTGATAAACAGTATTCTTCCCGAAATGGGGTAAGGATTTAAGCTGTTCTAATAGGTTTTTTCTGCTTTTCATGATTATAACACTAGTGTACCATACGCGAAATGTGCTGTAAAGCCTGATATCCGCTTTTCTGTCATGAACGGGCAAAAGTATCCTATTTTGTTCAGTTGTATCACTGTACTGCACAAAAAAGGGACTTTTTGTGCAGTACAGTGTGCAAAGTATGCAAAATCGGCATCAGGCTCTTAAATTCGGTCAAACCGGTGGGATTGGATCGGAAGTGGTATCAATGGTGTATCGGTGTCGCAAAGCTCGCCACAAGGGCAACAAATGGCAAATTCGGGGTAACACAAAACCGCCTTTCGGCGGCTTTGGTTTAGATCGTGACAACTGGGATTTTTTTGGATGTATAATCTCCCCCCTCTCTTACTTTGCTCGAATTTCAGCGAACCGAGCATCAGCCCAATCTTTCCAATCTTTCTAAAATTTTATTTTTTGTCCAGGTTTGATTGACTGTCCGGGCTGAGCGAGTTTTGTCTCAGGTGCAACCTCCTGCTTTTCCTCCGTGCTGGGTGAGGGCGTTTTTTCTTTCGGTTCTCCAAAATTGAATATAAGCTTGTTGGCTACTTTTTTTGCGGTCTCCTCGCGTTTTTTTTCCGTTTCTTTGGCCACCGTGTCCCAGATTTCCGTAGATTTTGGCTTGTTTTGCGGTTTTTTTTCTTTCACCTCTGGTACTGCGACTTTTACTTCCTCTGGCTTGTGTGCCTCTGTCTCTGGGGCCGCAGTTTTTCTCTCAAAGATGACCCCGCCGCGAGCCGCCTCTTCTTCGTCAATGGTTAGCTCTGCATTAGCCGCTTCTTTGTGGTATTCCTGGCCCATCCATTTTGTAATTCTTTCTTCGATTTCTTCACGTTTATTGCCGTATCTTTCTCTGGACACTTTGATAACCTTGTCCTCGTTGCCGGTTTTTTGCGCAAGCGGCTGCAGGGTTACTCCGCTAAACGGGTGAGATGACACGCCATTGATCATGAGTTTCAAATATATATGGTATTTGGTTAGGTTTACCATGTCGTTGGGGGTGAAAGTCGGGTCAAATTCGCTCTCGAGCGCTTCCGCGTCCGTGGCTCCAATGCGAAACAAAATAATGGTTCCTACGTTTCCGAAAACCGCATCTTTGATCTTGGTGCTATTCTCGGTAATCAACTGTCCAATATACTGGTGCGCGATCGTCAGATTCAAGCGATATTTTCTTGCCTCGGAAAGAATCGTGGCAAACGATTCGGTCGCGAAATTTTGAAATTCGTCGACATAGAGATAGAAATCTTTTCGTTCATCCTCGGGAACATCCACCCGGCTCATGGCCGCGAGCTGCAGCTTGGTAATGAACATAGCACCCAGCAAGGCAGAGTTATCCTCGCCAATTCTACCTTTCGAAAGATTCAGGAGCAGGATTTTCTTTTGATCCATGAGCTCTCGCAGATCGATGGAGCTTTTGGTCTGTCCGACAATGTTGCGGATCAGTGCGGATGATAAGAATTGTCCAACTTTGTTTTGGATTGGGGCGATAGCCTCGCTGCGAAATTTGTCGTTGTAATTGGCGAATTCGTCCACCCAGAAAGATTTCACGACCGGGTCGCGGATGTTGGCCACGATACGCTGCCGGAATTTTTTGTCGACGAGCATGCGCGCGATGCCAAGCATGGTGTTTCCCGGGGTGTCCAGAAGAGCCAAGATCGTGTTGTTGAGGATATATTCCATCCGCGCGCTCCAGACATTTGCCCACATTTTCGTGAAAACTCCCATGAGACCCGAGGCAACCAGATGTTTGTATTTTGGATCGACTGATTCCAGCGGGTTAAAAGCTATCGGATAATCAAGATCAGCCGGGTTAAAATACACCACGTCGTTAATGCGCGAGGAGGGAATATAGTTCAGGATTTTTTCCACGGAATCACCATGCGGATCTACAAAAGCTACGCCATTCCCCGCGACAATATCCTGCACAATCATATTTTCGATCATAGTGGTCTTACCCATGCCGGTTTTACCGATAATATAAACATGGCGGCGTCTATCATCTGTTTTGATGCCAAAAGCAACTTCCTTGTTTCTGAAATTTGTTCGCGCAAAAACGTTGATTTGCTCTTTTTCAGCCATATGTTATAGATCCGGAACTATTGGTAAATCTATCGGCGGTTGTTCTTTTTTGACCTGAACTTTTTCAACATTCGGAACCTTCACCGTCAGCATCGGGAAATGGATAAGAGTGGCGAGTTCTTCCGTGCTCATGATATTGGTTTTGGGGCCATGGAACCAAAAACGATTTTTCATAAAGCGAAAATATTTGCGTTTTCTCCACTCGAGACGGAATCTGGTAATTGGCTTCTCCCATTCCTTAAATAAATAGTAGTTGACTTTGGTCCAGCGTGCCAGATAAGGCTTAAGGGAATTGATATTTGCCGCGCCAAATGCTTTAAAAGCTCCGATGACGGCGCGAAGGATCAGGGTCGGGTTGTATTTCTCTTTCGGCGCCACATACATGCAGTGAATCTTAGTTTGATACGTCCAATGCGACAGCTTGGTTTCGATGAGGCCGATAGTCTGTTTCTCCGCTTCAGTCAAATGCAGCATAAGGCTAGGCGGTTCTTCTTTGTGGGCCGGCGCGTGCTCTGCGTCGGAGCGGATGAATAGATCGAGAAAGGGACCAATAATTTTTCCGAGAAAGCCCATGATCGGATCGCTGCCATGATGTCCGTCCTGAAACTCCGGCACGCCTTTTAATTTTTGCACAAACTCGTACCCATGTTCCTTCCAGTCATTCCCGATAGGTCGAAGAACAAACTGGATGACAAACATTTCGTAGGGGCTGATCTTGCCCAGCTCTTCCCATATCCCAGCCACCGGATCAACCATGGTTTCCGCGGTAGGGTGCTCAAAAAATTTGTAGGTTTTGATTGGGTATTCGTTGCGCCGGATGTAGCGGAATGTAAAAGCGAAAATGTCATAGGGCGAGGTGTTGGGGTCATAAGGAGGCAATTTAGTAAAATAGTCCTCCGCCTCGGTGATTTCTGCCGCTGGAAATTCGGAATAGATTGCCGCTTCTATCGAATCGCGGTGTTTTGGCAGACATCGGATATAGTTGCCAATTACCCCTCCGATACTCGTAATTTCCCAAGTGATCCATATTTGAAACTGCCCTTCTAGATGCGACTCTGCCCAGCTGATAGTTTCCTGAATGGAATGCAGCTGGTCAAAAATGTTTTCGAACGCCAGCGGACTCCTTTCGTTTTCCGGGGGCACGGTCACCTTCAGAAAAATCCATTTGAGGCTGTTGTACCACTCGATTTGAAGATGCTCAAGATAAAGCTCGTAAAACATATAAAGCATCGCGCCGGCAAAGATGATCCACCCGCCGTGCACCAGAAGCCATTCAGCTGTTCTGAGAACTTCTACTAAATCATTGTACATTGATATATTTATTTTCCGCGTTTTTGCGGAATTTGTTTTTGTTTGATAAGCCCACGATAATCGTGTTTCTTTTGACCACTCGCTGCTTGAAGACAGCTTCTATAATTTGTTCTTTTGATAATGGCTCGCCGGCCTTGCGAATAACCTCAGTGATAATATCCGCGACTACGCCTTTTTGATATCCCCATTCTGCAAGCGCGTATATGCCGCGACCGACCAGAACGAAACGCTTGTCTTTGATTAGCTCATTGTGCACTGATTCTTTGTGGGCAGTGCGGCTGTCAAAACCCTGTTTATTAATGAGTTCGGTGATTTTCGAGTAGTGTTCAGGTTTGCCAATGTGGGAAAGAATCAAAAATGCTTTATCGCCGACATCTTTGGGATTGATCTGCGCCCATGAGACGAGACCAATTTCGTCGTAGGGATTGCGGCCAAGCAGTTTTGAGACACTCATGTGGCTTTCGATCGCATCAACGGAAATATTTTCAAGTTCCGGAATGGCTAAACGCTCCTTGATGAGTTTTGCCAATTCTGACACAGGCAGGGGCTTGCCTTTTTCCCGCAAAATTTCCGCGGCTGCTTTGGATAGCAGTCCCAAAAATTCACGGTCAAACCCGGCCAGGTACCAGCTTTGATGATAATCAGCGCTTTCCCGGAGCAAGCCAAAGGCTGGCGCAAGATTGAGAATAAATGCGACACTTTGCTTCGCGGCGGCAGAGCTGTTTCCAGTCAGAAGCGATGACATGATCTGATTCTCTCTGGCTAGGTTTCCCCTATCTTCCACGATTTGAAATATCAGATCTACCCCTTTGCGTAAATTCTCCGGCATGGCCAGCTTTTGCAATTTTTTGAAAGCATCTTTTTCGATCTGTCTAATACGCTCGCGCGTTAGATTCAGTTTTTGCCCGATTTGCTCGAGGGTCAAGCTTTCGCCGTCCTCCAGCCCGTATCTGCCAACCAAAACCTGCCTTTCCCGTTCAGGAAGTTTGCTTAGATGATCCAGAACAGCGCCTTGCGGGTCGAATGTCCTGAGGACTTCGTTTTGCTGCGAAAAGCTTATGGTGTCGAGAATGCCGTGCGATGGCTCCTGTTCAGACTGTCCATCCACGCTCGTGTTGTTCTTCATGCTTGCTAGTATAGCATAAAAGCAAGCATTTGTCAAAAAAATCAGGGGACTACCTTTTTTGCCAAAGATACAGTATGGGGCTTGCGATAAAAATTGAGGAATAGGTTCCTACTACCACGCCAACCAGAAGCGCCAAGACAAAATAGAAAATCGTTCCTGCTCCGAACAGCAGCAAAGCGATCATCACGAAAATCAAAGAAGATCCGGTGTTGATTGATCTGGCGAGCGTGGAATAAATTGAAAAGTCAATTATTTTATCAAGCGGTTTGAATTTGTATTTACCCAGGCTCTCGCGAATACGGTCAAATACGACAATTGTGTCATGAACGCTGTAGCCGAAAACCGTGAGCAGCGCCGTTACAAACAGCGAATCAACATCTACACTCTTGTACCTTCCTAAAACGACAAACAGACCGACCGTTATGATCAGGTTATGCGCAAGCGTGATAATGACTGCGAAACCGAGCTTCCAGGAAGATATTTTGGCTTCTTTGGCGATTTCCGAAACTTTGCGAAACGAATAAGCAATATACAAAACAATACCGAGCACAACCAGCACAATTTGCAAATACGCTCTGTTTACCAGTTCTTTTCCGACGGCGGGACCGATTGAATCAAATCTTAGCTCTTGGAAATTTCCGAAGCGGTCGGAAATAGTTCTTTTGAAATTCGCGAGCGTCTCCCCTTCCAGCGGCCGGGTTTTGATAAACAAAATGGTTTCACTGGATGATTGAACTACTGCGTCGGAAAAGCCGCTGCTGGCCAGGTGTCCTCTGAGTTCCACAGGATTCACAGGTTTTTCAAATTGAATCTCCAGAAGCGAACCGCCGCGAAACTCGATACTGGGCTGCAGCCCCCAGGTAAAAAGTAAAACCAATGATGCTACGATGAGCGCGCCTGAGATCGCAAACCAGATTTTGTACGTTCTGATAACGCTAAACATTGTTTTTGAGCTGCATTAATCTTAGGAAAGTTCTGCTGACTATGAGCGCGGTAAACATAGATACCGCCACACCAATGCCAAGCGTGACCGCAAATCCGCGGATCAGACTGGATCCAAAATACCCCAATATAAACACGGTTATCAGCGATGACAGATTTGAATCCCTGATCGCGTTCCAGGCTCTCCTGAAACCCTCTTCCCTGGATTTTTCTTGCCCCTGGCCGTCCCTGACCTCTTCTTTGGTGCGTTCAAAAACTAGAATATTGGCGTCCACAGCCATGCCCACAGACAGAATAAAGCCCGCGATTCCAGCCAGGGTCAGAGTCATACCAAACAATTTGAAAATCGCGAGGCTGAGGAGAACGTAAATAACAAGCGCCGCAACAGCGATAAATCCCGGAAAGCGATAATAGCTGATCATAAACAAAGCGATCGCGATAAAACCTATCAGACCGGCCGCCGCGCTTTTACGCAAAGATTCCTGACCAAGCGAAGGCCCGACATTTTGCTGCTGAATCAGCTTGATTGGTACCGGAAGAGCGCCAGCGTTCAGACGTTCCACGAGCTGTCTGGCATCATCGCGCGTGAAATCGCCAGTGATTACCGCTTGTCCGGAAGTGATCTCCTGCTGAACTGTTGGCGCGGAGATCGGCTGCCCGTCGAGAAATATGGCGACTGGTCCCCCAATATTGCGTTTAGTTATTGCTGAAAATAACTGCTTGCCATCGTCATTGAACCGCAGGCTGATCTGGGGGATGCCAGAGCTTGGATCAAATACTATTTCTGATCGCTGCAGATGTTTTCCCGACAATCCTGTTGGTTTGAACTGCTGCAACATGTCGATTTGCGCGGGATCTTCCGGAGCTGCATAGTCTGGGTTCAGCTCGCGAAATTCTAAAAACGGAGTCTGCCCAATCTGCTTGATTGCTTCGTTGATATCTTTGACACCTGGGAGTTCAACAATCAAGCGATCCTTGCTCGCGACCTGTACCACAGGCTCAGTGACACCAAAAGCATTTACGCGTCGCTCAATGACCTCGCGTACACTGTCCATCGCGTCGTCGCGGTCGCCTTCCGGTATGTCGTGCAGATTCCCTTCATAGACAAGGTGTGTGCCGCCCTGCAGATCGAGTCCTAAACGGAACGGCAAAGTTTTGTTGATCTTCAGAAGCGGCAGCTTATCAAACACAATAAAGCCGGCGGTGACCGCCAGCAGCAGGATTGCTATAAATTTTATAAACAGTACACCCTTAGACATCTCCCGATATTATGCCAAAACCGGGCAGAAATGCCAAGGCCGCGGCTACCTTTTCGCTAGCAGTCGCTTCAGCTGGCAACTCTTTCCAGCACCTGCGACCTAGTCATAGTTTGCCTTGGCAAGGAGTTTTAGCGTCAGTGTTTTGGGCAGGCCCATAATGCTTTCTACCTCGCCATGTATTCTTTCGATAAACGGACTGAATAGCGGGTGCTCTACAGCGAAGCCACCAGCGCGATCAAGGACATTAACCTCCCTATTAGCGATTATTTTATCGAGCGAGTCCTCAGTGAATCTTTTAAAATCAACCGCAGCGACATCGACACCGGAAAAGTGCTGGTTGTTTATTGTATTTGTAACGACCACGGAGGTTACCGGTTTGACTGAAGCATTGGCGTAGCTTCTGAGCATTCGCTTCGCGTCTTCCGCGTCCTCCGGTTTTTCCAAGATGAGATCATTGAAGCTCACAACCTGGTCAGAAGTAATGATGATGGCCGGTTCGCGGATTTTGCCGAGAATAGCGTCGGCTTTAGCGTTGGCGAGAGCCAGCACTAATCGCTGGGGATCGTCGAGGCGAATAGCCTTCTCGTCAATATTCGGCGTTATTATTTCAAAGCTGAACCCCATGTCCTCCAGAATTTTTTTGCGCCTTGCTGAGGCCGAACCTAGTATGAGTTTCATTCCGAGACCAGGTGAAAATGCAAATACGTCACGTCTTGATAGCCTGGTCCGTTAGTGACCAGCTGATAGGTCGTAAGATTTTTATCCCTGATGATTCTTTGCGCAACCGCGATTGCGTCAAGCAGATAAACGCGTTCATCTTCGGAAACCTCGGCAATGTTTTTGATGTCTTTCTTCGGAACAATGACATAGTGATGCTTGGCTTTCGCGGCAGGATGAACCATGGCAACGGTCTTGTCTGTCTCATAAATCTTATCAGGGATATAATCGGCTGCGTATTTGACGCCAATGGAAGCAAGGAGCCCCAGCGCTTCGTTGGTTTGAAGGCAGGCCGGTTCGCAGTTTTGAAAATCCAGCGGCTGCCGGCGCTGTGTTTCTGAAAATAAATACGCTCCCCCGCCGATCCCGATCAGGAGCAACAGTAAGTAAAACAAAAATTTTCGAATCATTTATTTTTGCGAGATTAACTTTTGATGTTCATCAGTGTTAAGCATACCGCACTTTTTCCATTTTTTTCCACTGCCGCAGGGGCAAGGATCATTGCGGCCAATTTCTTTTCCTTCTGGGGTCAGCGCCTTTGTCTGTACCGCAGAAGTTCTACTCGATTCTTCTCTCGGCTTTACTTCTACCCTGAAAATAGTATAAACGATAGTGCGGTCAATAGCCCGCAGCATCTGCTCAAAAAGGCGCAGGCCATCCTGTTTGTATTCAATGAGCGGGTCTTTTTGCGCGTAACCGCGCAGCCGCACTGACTGGCGCAGGTGATCCATAGTGTCCAGATGCTCCATCCAGAAATTGTCCATAGTTTGCAGCGTGATAATTTTTTCGATCTCGCGCAGCAGTGGAGCGGTGAGATGTTCTTCTCTGTGCGAATAGAGTTTTCCAGTTGCCGTTGTCAAATCAGTTATCAACATCTCTGCGTCAGATTTCTTAACTTTCTCCTCAAACTCGGGACCGAGCGGAAAAATAGTATTCAAAGCCTTGATTCGAGTTTCAACGTCCTCCTCGGTGCTGACAATCGCCGTAATTTCCTGGTTGATCTTCTCCAAAATCTGTGCCCTGAGGTCGATCTCGCCCTTCAGAATTTTGCGGCGCCGGTTGTAGATGGTCTCGCGCTGCTTGTTGAGGACATCGTCAAAATCGAGGACGTGTTTTCGGGTATCAAAATTGAATCCCTCGATTTTTCGCTGAGCATTTTCGATGGATTTGCTGACGAGCGAATTTTCGATTGGCTGATCATCTGGAACGCCAAGGCTGTCCATCATTTTCTTCACGCGCTCACCGCCAAAAATCCTCATCAGATCATCATCAAGCGAAATAAAGAACTGTGACGAACCTGGATCGCCCTGACGACCGGCGCGTCCGCGCAGTTGGTTATCAATGCGTCTGGCTTCATGGCGCTCTGTGCCAAGGATGTGCAAGCCCCCCGCTTCTCTGACCTGTTTTGCTTCTCCTGCGCCGGGCGGGTTACCGCCAAGTAAAATGTCTACGCCGCGGCCTGCAATGTTTGTGGCCAGTGTGACTGCCCCAAGGCGTCCGGCCTGCGCGATAATGTGCGCTTCGCGCTCATGGTTCTTGGCATTCAAGACCTCGTGTTTAACTCCGGCTTTTTTGAGGAGCTGCGAGAGGTGTTCATTCCTCTCGATAGAAATCGTGCCGACTAGCATCGGCTGACCGGTGTTGTTGCGCTCTTTGATTTCTCTGATGATCGCCGTGAATTTTCCTGCTTCACTTTTGTAGACGCTATCAGGAAGATCTTTCCTGATCATGTCTTTGTTAGTGGGGATCTCTACCACGTCGAGCTTGTAGATTTTGTGGAACTCTTCCGCCTCGGTCTGGGCGGTTCCAGTCATGCCAGCAAGCTTTTTGTAAAGGCGGAAATAGTTCTGAAATGTTATAGTCGCGAGGGTTTTGGATTCCTGTTTAACCCGAACGTTTTCCTTGGCCTCAATGGCTTGATGTAAGCCCTCGGAGTAGCGCCGGCCGATCATCATGCGGCCGGTGAATTCATCGACGATGATGATTTCGCCGCCGCGCGATACATAATCTCGGTCAAGCTTGAACAAGGTTTGCGCGCGCAAGGCTACATCGGCATGGTGGCGAAGCTTAATATCGCTGTAGATTTCCTGCCCGTATTTCTTCTCGAGTTTTTCATATCCTTTCTCGGTATAGGTAACCTGGCGGTGCTTTTCCTCAAGCACATAGTCATCAGGCGACAGAGTTTTCGCAAATCCTGCAAACTCGCGGTAAAGATCTGTGCTTTCCACGTCAGGCGCGGAAATGATAAGCGGAGTCCTGGCCTCATCAATAAGAATAGAATCCACCTCGTCCACAATAGCGTAATGCAGCTCGCGCTGGACCATTTGTTTGAGCGACGGAGCCATGTTGTCCCTGAGATAATCAAAGCCAAATTCATTGTTCGTGCCGTAGAGAATATCAGCCGCGTAAGCTTGCTGCCGCGAGACAGGAATCATGTTCTCGACATCTACCTGCAGGATTTCTTCTTTTTCAGACTGAGCAGCGGCCGTTTTAGAATAGAGATACGAAGCCTCGTGACTGATCGCTGATACGCTCAAGCCCAGATAATCATAAACCTGTCCCATCCATGAAGCATCGCGCCGCGCCAGGTAATCGTTAACAGTTACCAGATGTACTCCTCTGCCGGCAAGAGCGTTGAGATAAATGGCTAAGGTCGCGGTCAAAGTTTTTCCTTCACCGGTGCGCATTTCCGTGACTTTGCCCTGATGCAGCATGATCGAGCCAATGAGCTGCACATCGTAGTGCCGCTGTTTGAGGGTTCGCTTGGCCGCTTCACGCACCGCGGCGAATGCTTCAGGAAGAATCTCGTCGAGAATTTTCTTTTGTTCGTCCCATTCTTTGCCTGCGAGCATATCCCGCCATTTTTTCGTTTGTTCTTTTAGCTGCTCGTGCGAAAAACTCTCGAATTTTGATTCGAGGCTGTTGATCTGATCTATTATTGTTTTTGCTGCTTTGACTGGGTTTTCAGTACCCAAAAGCTTGCCGAAAATGCCCATATGTTATGGGTAGATTGTACCTCAAATCGGGCATAAATTCAACGACTCAAGCGGCGGTTGAGCCGTTGACAATACTTGATTGTAAGTCTATTCTGATTAGCTACAACCTTGAGGAGGGTTCATGGAAAGAATCGCGATTGTTGATATTGCCTGCGGTTCGGTTTCTGACGGAGTGACTTGCCAAACGAGCGACATGCGAGATCGCGAAGCAGTGCGCGCAGCTCGAGAAGCGCTGGAGTCAACCAAGATACCCCCGTTGATAATTGTCACGGGCAGCGTACCGCGCACACCCGGTGGAGTCACACTGGCTCAGCTGAAAAAGCGGAATGTTGAAAAGCTTCTAGCTGAGCAGGGTCTGCAAAAAATTCCTGTTTTTATTGCCGAGCAGGGATATGATTCATTTTCTGAAGCGCGTTCGATTACCAGTCTGCTGCGCCTATCTGATTTCACCGCTTTTACCTTAGTCAGTTCGCACTGGTACATGCCATACGGCGGTGAGATATGGCAGCGGCGGGCGGAGGAAAACAAACTTTGCATGACGGCCTGGAGCGTTGTAACTCCGACCGGAGCAAAGACGAGAAAAATCTACCGGCGCAACAGCCGGATTCTCAAAGCCGCAATCGTACTGCGAATGGAACCGCTGTTAGAATTTTTTGTCGGTCTTCAGACCTCAAGACGAAAAACAAAGGGGTTCACATGGACCGGCTGCGACTAAAAACAATTGCTTTGACCCGCTCGAGGTAAATCTTCGGCGGGTCAATTGTTTTTACCTCTGGCTTTTGCGAAAGCCGGCGGCCCGGGCTTCGGCTTCGCTGTCAAAACACATCTCGGGAACAGTGCGGTTGTAAAATGACCCGCCGGGCATGTGGTAGATTTTTGAATTGGACGAAATATTGCCTTTGATTTTGCCAGTGCAGTCCGCGCTATCAGTGCTTGCGCCCGCTACTTGACCATTTTCGTTTAATGATTGCGAAACCGCAGTGTTTAGAGTATCATTAATTTTAGTTAAATCGATTGCTGGTTCTTCGATCGTTATCTCAGGAGGTTTTGGATTGTTGTAAAATTGGCCGAGTCCAAAAAACAAGCCAGCAGTCAGAAGATATCCTATCACCAGAGCAATTTTTTGCTCGCTACCCCTAACCTTTGACATGAAATTCAAATACGCCTTCAACCTGGGACGGGTGTTCACGTTATCACTGGCAGAGTTGTTTGCGGTGTTTGAAAACATGCGTTTGAATTTTCGCCTCGTGGATCTGTACCGCGAGGTTTTGATTATCGAAACAGAAGAGCGCCTCGATGCGGTGAAGCTGCAAAAGCTGCTGGGGGGAACTATCAAGATCATGCAGGTCATAGATTCGCTCGGACGCAAGGCGCGGCTTACCCCGTCGTTGGTCTTCAAAGATTATTTTGACGCAAAACAGCTCAAAGAGCAATTTCTGGCGAATTATTCCGGCAAAATACAAATTGGCATCTCCTACTACCCGCTAGCAAATCCCAGTGAACTGCCGATCCGCGGCGACAACAAGCGCTTGGGTTTTGCTATCAAGCAGATTTTAACCGCGGCCGGCTATTCGGTTCGTCTGGTACTGCCGCAGATGGGAGGGCTGGCTTTGCCGTCTGTCGTGGTCACAAACGAGCATCTGCTTGAAAAGGGCGCGGAAATGGCTTTTTTGGTTGGACAGGAACGGGTCTACCTTGCAAAAACCTTGATAGTGCAAAATTTTGAAGACTACGGCCGCCGTGATTACCAGCGTCCAGCAAGAGACATGAATGTGGGTATGCTTCCCCCAAAAGTAGCACAGGTCATGATCAACCTTGCCCAGCTGCCGATGGGCACAACTAACCTCAAACACGCAGTGCTGGACCCGTTTGTGGGCGCCGGCACGGTGATTCAGGAAGCGCTGATCATGGGATACAAAGGAATCGGCTCAGATATTTCCCCCAAATCAATAGAGAACGCGGAGAAAAACCTCGAATGGATTAAAAACCGCTACAAGCTCCCGCCAGGACGTTTTGAGCTCATGGTTACGGATGCCAAGCATTTGGCGGAGAATCTGCCCAAGCTCGAGATAGACGCGGTCGTTACCGAAGCCACTCTGGGGCCAGCGTATTCAACCGTGCCAAAGCAGGATGTGATAGACAAGAATTTCAAAGAGCTTGGGGATATTTACACAGGCACTTTCAAATCCCTCCGGCAGATTTTGCCAGCAGGGAAAAAAGTGGTCATAGCCATCCCTGCCTACCGGACTGCTGCCGGTTACCAGTATTTCCCAGGTGTTGACAACCTCCTCAAATTGGGTTACGATGTCGTCACTCCTTTGCCGGAGATTGTGACGGAAAAATACGGATTTTTGCAGGTCACTCCCCGCCAAACCATAATCTACGACCGCAAGGAGCAGTTTGTCTCAAGGGAAATCTTTATATTTAAAACAATTTAAGAAGACATGGCTCATAAAAAGGCCGGCGGAAGTACAAGCTTAGGACGCGATTCAATCTCAAAACGCTTGGGCGTGAAGATTTTTGGCGGCCAAAAAGTTAACGCCGGTAATGTTATCATCAGACAGCGCGGCACCAAATACGGCCCCGGAACAAATGTCAGAATTGGTTCAGATGACACTCTCTACGCAGTCAAAGGCGGTACTGTCCAGTTTAAATCAAAAAAGACCAAGCGCTTCGACCGCGGCCTGGTTACGAAAACAATCGTCAGCGTAGTCTGAAACTACGCTGATTTTTTAACAGCAGCTTTGATAAACCCATCAAACAGGGCCTGCGGTTTCCAGGGACGACTGTTAAACTCCGGATGAAACTGTACCCCTAAAAACCAGGGGTGCAGTTTTGGGCGCAGTTCAGATATTTCAACGAGGTCTTTCTTCGGATAGATACCAGAGAATATCATACCGTGCTTCTCCAGATCGTTGCGGTACTTGTTGTTGACCTCATAGCGGTGGCGGTGCCGCTCCACTACGCTGCCGGTTTTATAGGCGTCAAAGGCTAATGTGCCTTTTATGATTTTGCATGGATAGTCCCCTAACCTCATAGTCGCGCCGAAATTTTTGTCAGCGAGATTTTTCTTTTGCTCCTCCATCACGTCGATCACAGGGTATTTAGTATTACGGTCAACCTCCGTGGAATTGGCGCCGCCCATTTTTGCCACGTTTCTGGCGAACTCTACCACTGCCAATTGCATACCATAGCAAAGACCGAAATACGGGATCTTTTTCTCACGGGCGAATTTTATGGCTGCAAGGATTCCTTCTACTCCCCTGCCCCCAAATCCGCCCGGCACGAGAATCCCATCCATTTTCGCAAGCTTGCCGACACTGCTCGGATTTTTTTCGAAATCTTCGGAATTGATCCAGTGAAGCTTAGGGACCCGGTTATTGGCCCACGCTGAGTGCCGCAGAGATTCCACTACGGAAATGTACGAGTCGACAAGCGTGTAATCTCCAGTGTTGAAATATTTGCCTACCACGCCGATATTTAGCGGAAGCTTCGCATTCTTGATCTTGCGGACCAGGGCTTTCCAGTCCCGCAAATCCTGTTTTCTGGGACGCATGCCGAATTTTTCTAAAATTTTATCCCCAAACCGATCCTTTTCCATAATCAGCGGCACTTCATAGATAGATTCAGCGTCGGGCGCAGAGATGACGTCTCCCGGAGCAACACTGCACAGAAGGGACAACTTTTGTTTGCGTTTTTCGTCCATAGGCAGCTCTGAGCGGCCAATGATAAAATCAGGCTGAATGCCAGCGGAATTCAAAGTCCGAACCGCATACTGCGTTGGTTTGGTTTTCATTTCTCCGACCATTTTCGGCACAGGCAAGTAGCTAACCAAAGCGAACTGGACACGGCCCGGATTCTGGAGTTTCAGCATACGTCCCGCTTCAAGGAATAAAACGTTTTGATATTCGCCTACAGTGCCGCCGATTTCTACTATCACAAAATCTGGATTGCCTTTTTTGGCAATGACATTGATACGTCTGATAATCTCATTCGGAATATCAGGGACCACCTCGACGTCCTCGCCTTTGTATTCGAGATTACGTTCGCGCCTGATCACCTCCTGATATATCTGGCCGGTAGTGACATAATTATCGCGGGTTGAAAGATTCCCGGTAAACCGTTCGTAGTTGCCGAGGTCCTGGTCTGCTTCTATGCCATCGCTGCCTACAAAGACTTCGCCGTGTTCGGTTGGACGCATGGTGCCAGCGTCAATGTTCACATACATATCACATTTGATCATGCCAACTCTGTAACCCTTGGACAGCAAAATACGGCCGATACTGGCCGTAGTTACTCCTTTGCCTACCGAGGACATCACTCCTCCGATAACAAAGATATATCGAGTTTGGCTATGGTTAGTCTGTGCTTGTTTGGCCATTATTTTGACGCGGTTACAATCACCTTGGTTTTAGCTTTGCCCACCGAATGGATTTCAAGAGTGATCTCGTGCTCTCCGGCGTTTTTTATAGGAGAATATTCATCCAGACGCAGGTTTTTTAGCGTCGCGTCTCCCTGCTCGATTTTAGCGAGTATTTCTGATTTTTTCAAGCCCGCATAAAGATGCCCGTTTTTGCCAGCCGGCAGCTGGAACTCATAGATCCTTTTGGCGGCCGTTTCAAGAGCTTTTAGGCGTCTTTTTGCCTCTTCGCCTGATTTCCTGTCTTTGTCCTGAGCAGCCCGTACCAGCTCTTCGGTGGCTGGTTTTCCTAGCCCCGCAGGCAGTAAAAAGTTGCGGGCATAGCCGTCCGAGACCTCTTTCACGTCTCCCTGGCGCCCAATTTTTTTGACGTCCTTTAGAAGAATGATGCGCATCAGATTCGCAGATACCTGCGGACTACGATCATGGATGAAAGCACTCCGAGTATCATGCCAGTAACCAGCAGCAGCGCGAACAGCAGGGCAAAATTTAAACCAAGGTAATCAAATCTCGCTATATCGAGCTCCAGGAAACCGGTGATCTTTGGCGTGGCAAGATATAGCACTGGATAAAGCACGACCGCTGTAACAATAGCGCCGGCAAGCCCATATAGTATTCCTTCAACAATAAACGGGCCGCGGATATACCAGTTACTTGCTCCCACGAGCCTCATGATTTCTATTTCTTCCCTGCGGTTATAGATAGTGAGTCGGATCGTGTTAAACATGACAATGACGGTAATCGCGCTAAAGATCAGGGTCATGGCCAACCCCAGGTTTTCCACGCCGCCCGTGATGCGGTCAAGCCGCTCTACGATATCGCGTTTGTCCGTGATTTTTTTCACGTAAGGCGTGAGCTTCTCATCTTCAAACATATTGATAATCTGCGGGTAATCTTCCAGACTGTTGACCCGGATAGCCAGCGAGGCTGGAAATGGGTTTTCCGCGTCTGTGAACTGTTCGACGGACTCGATGAGGAGCGGTTCGTCCTGGTGGAGTTCTTTGAATTTTTCCCGGGCATCAACCGAAGGAATGAACGTGACTCCCCTTACTTGAGGAAGGAGAGCGACCTGCTTCTCTATCTGTTTGATCACCGGTTCGGTCGCGTCAAGCTTAAAATAGACGCTGATATCCACCTTTTGCTGAATCGTCTCAAGCGAGATCGCGGTCAGGGTATTTAAAATGAGGAGGCTGGCGATAATAAACAGGGTAATAACCATGACCGATGTTGCCGCGAGCGACAGCCAGAAATTTCGCGAATAGTTCAGCGCTCCGTTTTTGAATATGCGGTAAAAAGTGATTCGGTTCACCCTGTTAGAAACTCCATAAATTAATATTATGACGGTTAACCATATAGCAAGGTATTCACGTGGACGCCTCCAGCCGATATTTGCCCTGAGCCACATCAGAAACCAGCTTGCCCGACTCGAGCACTACCACGCGCTTTTTGATCTTATCCACGAGCTCTCTGGCGTGGGTGGCTAAAATGATTGTTGTGCCCATTTCATTAATCTTGCGAAGCAGGGTCAGAATTTCCAGGGCATTGACCTCATCAAGGTTACCGGTTGGTTCGTCTGCCAAAAGCAGCAGTGGTCTGTGAGCGAGCGCTCGGGCAATGGCTACGCGTTGCTTTTCTCCGCCGGAAAGCTGGTCAGGAAACGCTCCTGCTTTGTTTTCGAGGCCCACAAGGCCCAGGAACTGCGGGACTTCTACCTCAATCTGCGGTCGCGGCATACCATCAACCTCCATAGCGTAGGATACGTTTTCAAAAGCGGTCCTTGTCGGCAAAAGTTTCATGTCCTGAAACACCACGCCAATCTTGCGGCGCAGATATGGAATATCTTTTGGCGCGATCCGGGAAATGTCTATGTCCTCGATAAAAATGGTACCCAGGGACGGAGTATCTTCTCGGATGATTAGCTTTAACAGAGTGGATTTGCCAGCGCCGCTCTTGCCGACAATGGAAATAAAATCCCCAGGGAGAATTTCAAAATCCAAGTCATCCAGCGCTTTCGTGCCGTTGTCATATATTTTTGAAACGTGATCGAATTTGATCATCTTGAATATTATTTACTGCTTTCCAAATATTTTTCAACAAAATTTTCGAGGTGGCCGTCCAATATCTCATCAATGTTGCTGGTTTCGAGTCCGGTGCGGTGATCTTTGACGAGTTGATACGGATGCATGGTGTAGCTTCGGATCTGATTGCCCCACTCCGCGCTTTTGTACTCTCCTCGAAGTTCCAGTTTTTTTTCGATCTGCTTTTCTTCGTCGAGCTTTTTGAGCTTGGCTGTGAGGATTTTCATGGCCTGTTCTTTGTTCTGGGTCTGGCTGCGCTCGTTTTGGATGGAGACTGTTATGCCGGTAGGGATATGCGTGAGGCGGATCGCTGAATACGTAGTGTTCACTGACTGTCCGCCGTGCCCGGACGCGGTCTTGGCTTCGACTTTTAGTTCCTTGGGATCAAGCTTCAGCTCTTCCTGGGTTTCCAATACAGGCAAAACCTCGACAAGCGCAAACGATGTCTCTCTGGTGTGAGCTGGGTTGAACGGCGAAAGCCTGATCAAACGGTGCACACCAGCCTCGCTTTTGAGATATCCGTATGCATAGCTGCCGCGAACCTCAAACGTGGCGCTCTTGATGCCGCCTTCAGGGTTGCGATTGTTGTCGATAAGCATTGTTTTGAAACCTTTCTTCTCAGTAAATCTCAAATACATTCGCAGTAAAATTTCTGCCCAATCCTGGGCGTCGAGCCCGCCCGCGCCAGAGTGTATCGAAACTATGGCATCATGGTCATCGTATTTATCGCTGAAAAAGGTGCTTATGCGCGTTTCCTCATATCTGCGTTTCAGATCACTGTAGAGTTTCTCCAGCTCTTTTTCATCCTCTCCCAATTTAGCGAGCTCTGAAAGCTCCGAGATATCTTTTTCGAGCGTCTCCCAAAATTCAACTTGATTTTTGAGCCCAGCCAGCTTCTTGCTTGTTTCCTGCGCTTTTCGGTTATCGTTCCAAAAACCGCTCTGAGTTGTTTGTTCTTCCAATTCTAGGATTTTCTGTTTCTTTTGGGACAGCTCAAAGATGCCCCCGTAGGTCTTCTATCGAAGACCTTAGCTCTGCGATGCGGCTCGATAAGGTCGTGTCATTCATATTAACCATTTTATCGAATTTTCTCGTATTTGGCAAAGGTGAAGCCTTCGTGAGGTTCTTCCTCTACCTTGTTCCAAATTGCAGAATCAATCAGAGGGAAAAATACGTCGCCACCTGAATCCATCTCAACGTGAGTGATATAAAGCGCATTAGCTTGATCAATGGTCTGCGCAAAAATTTGTCCGCCGCCGATAACGAAGATGTCATCAGATTTTAATTCCGCAAGTGCCGAGCCCAAGTCATTAAAGACCAATACACCCCCCGGTACTTTGCAATCCTTGTTGGAAGTAATAACTACATTTTTTCGTTTTGGCAGCGGCTTGCCATTGCGCGACATGATCGATTCAAAAGTCTTACGGCCCATGAGCACTGTCTTGCCTGTAGTCAATGCTTTAAAACGCTTAAGATCTTCCGGGAGATACCACGGAAGATCATTTTCCTTTCCTATCACGAAATTTTTGTCTACAGCAGCGATAAGTATTATTGGCATATTGCTACAAAAACGACGATCGTTGCATTTGTGGCAATCGGCTCCTAAACTGCGATCGGAGCCTTGATTGCTGGATGCGGATCATAATTTTCCAGGGTAAAATCTTCGTGTTTGAAACCGAAGAGCGATTTTATTTCGGGATTTAATTTCATTGTCGGCAGCGCGCGCGGGGATCGACTCAACTGTTCCCTTACCTGCTCAAAATGATTCGCATAAATATGGGTATCGCCAAGCGTATGCACAAAGGTGCCGGGCTGAAGTCCCGTGACCTGCGCCATCATCATCGTCAGGAGCGCGTATGAGGCAATGTTGAATGGCACGCCCAGGAATACGTCAGCGGAGCGCTGATAAAGCTGGCAGGACAGCTTGCCGTCCGCTATGTAAAACTGAAACAGGCAATGGCAGGGGGGAAGAGCCATTTTGGGTATCTCAGCGACATTCCAGGCTGAAAGAATGATCCTGCGCGATTTTGGATCGTTTTGAATCAAATCCAGGATCTGCTGTATCTGGTCAATCTCTTTGCCGTCCGCAGTTTTCCACCGCCGCCATTGCGCGCCATAGACAGGACCAAGCTCGCCATTTTTGTCCGCCCACTCATCCCAGATTTTTACGCCATTCTCTTGCAGATATTTAATGTTCGTGTCGCCCTTGAGGAACCACAACAATTCGTGAATGATGGATTTGAAATGCAGTTTTTTGGTGGTGAGCGCGGGAAACCCTTCAGACAAATCAAAGCGCATCTGGTGGCCAAAGATGCTCCTCGTGCCAGTGCCGGTCCGGTCAGGGCGATCGGTCCCCTCTTCCATTATTTTTTTGAGCAGATCTAAGTATTGTTGCATCGTCGCAATCGGTATTACCTTCGCCGCCTGCTCCGCAGACCTGCTACGGTATACTTATTGCTCCTCTTTCCAAAAGCGCGTGCTCCCCGTTCGACAAGCTCAGGGTGCGCTACTCGTTTTTGGAATCTTAATGTAAAATCTTAATCACCTCTTGCCAGATATCTTCGGCGACTTTTTCTTTATCTTGATTGGCATCCACGATTTTCCAGCCGAATTCGGCGGCAAGCTCCTTGTGGATTGCATCAACTTTATTTATAAACCCTGCATCTGTTTCGTGCAAATGGTCTTTTTCTATGCTTGATTCAAAGCGCTTGCCGCCAAGCAAAATGGCAATGTCCTCGAAATTAAATTTCCTGTTAATCTCCAGCAAAAAATCCTTATCCACGCCCCCGCCAATGCCCCAGGCCACTCCCGTACCCCAATAATCTTCCGCTACCACGTCGCGACCTGATTCGAGGTCCATCTTCAGGGTAGGTTCATACTGCTCCCTGTTCTTCGCATAAAGGATTTGCGCGTCTTTGGCTGTGAGCTTGTCAGGGTTGCCGCCTCGTAAATAACTGTTCAGGGCTGGACCGGTTGGCTCGAGATCATAGATCGGATATTTGAGATATTTTGCTTTTCTGCCAGCCGAGTTCAGCCTTTCGACAAGGATCCTGGCCTGGGTGCTTTTGCCAAGGTTATTGATTCCATAAAGAACTATCAGCTTGCCGGTCATTTTACCAGGGCGCTAACTATTACGAGCACAACAAACGGGAGGGGCAGTACGCAAACCCCAAATAAAGACCAGTGCTTGCCGTCCATGTCTTTGGCATGCGCGACAATGCTAAGGATAAGACTGAACGCCATGCTAAAAAAACCAATCACTACTGCGGCTATGACCCAGCCAGCGCTCCTGATCGCGGGAATAAAAACAAAAAAGATCGCCAGCGCAGAAGGAAAGAGTCCTGCCATAAATCCCACGATTCCCCAGTTTATTTTTTTGCTGCTTTCGTGACGCTGCTCTGACATGCTAATTTGCGCCCGTGCTACCAAAGCCTCCTCGGGAATCCACCCTTACCTCATCAACCTCTTCCCAATCAGCCTGGTTAACTGGAATAAATAACCCCTGCGCAATTCGTTCGCCCTTTTCCACGGTAACTGACTCCACACCCGGATTCCACAAGATGAGTCCAATCTCATCCTCTGGCCCCGAAAAGTCCCGATCAATTACCCCCATTGCGTTCGCGAGCATAAGTCCTTTTTTGAGAAATAGGCTGGAACGAGCTAACACGGCGAGAAAATAACCGCGGGGGGCTTCGATGATGTTGTTGGAGGAAATAATTTTTACTTCCTTTGGCCCGATAGTCACCGATTCTCTGCAAAAAAAATCGAAACCGGCAGATTCTTTGGTTTTGTAACCAGGCAGTGCGACCGCTTTATCGATTCGCTTGATCTTAACCTTCATTGTTATCTGAAGTTATTTTACTCCCCACTGGGTCGTGCTGGAATTTATATTTGGAGCTTTCACGTTTAGTATAGGGTTGCGCCGTCTCTGAGGACAGCTCTTCGAACAACAGCTGGCAGACGCGCATCTCCGGATAAACGCGGACCGGGACGAGGCCAATGTTGCTGATCTCCAGGACGAGATTGCCTTTCCAGCCTGGGTCGAATTTACCTGCAGTAGAGTGAATGACAATCCCCAATCTTCCCAAACTGGAACGACCCTCGAGTCTGCCTGCGAGGTTGTTTGGAATCTCTACGGATTCGAGGGTAGTTGCCAGCATGAATTCGCCGGGGTGGATAGTGAAAGGCTCGTGGTTTTGCTTGTTGATGAGACTCGTGAGATTCTGAAACGTGTCTGGCTGCTGAACGTCGATGTACGGCTGTTCTGTGCGCTTAAAAACCATGAACTGATGACCGAGCCGCAAATCTATAGACATGGGGCCCAAGGCAACATTCAAATCAGGCATAGGGCTGATCTTGATCTCGCCGCTTTCAAACTTGGTTTTGATATCTTTGTCCGAGAGAATCATTAAATAACCCTTAGCTTACTCGCTTTCTAGCTTATTAGATTATAATCTATAAAATCAAACACCTCAACCGCGGTTGAGGTGTTTCTAAAAAGCTAGTTAGCTGGTAAGCTAATTGCCTACCCTGATTCCCGGACCCATTGAGCTTGAAAGCGTAATGGAGGCGACGAACTCTTTTTTAACAGACGTGGGTTTAGCGCGGTGAATGGCTTCCTTGAGGGTTTTAAAATTCTCAATCAATTTCTGCTCATCAAACGAAACCTTGCCAATAACCTGATGAATATTTCCGGAATCATCGGTTTTAACATCAATCTTTGACCCGGATTTGAGATCTTTTACCATTTGGGAAATATTATCGCCAACTGTACCGGCCTTGGGACTTGGCATGAGGCCGCGCTGCCCCAGGATCTTGGCAATAGCCGCAAGTGATTTCATCATAGAACCATCCGCGACCGCTATATCAAAATCGGTTTTTTCGGTTTGCCTGATCTGCTTCACGAGATCTTCGCCGCCCACGACATCCGCCCCCGCAGCTGCGGCTTCTTTTTCCTTCGCCGGACTAACGAACACGGCGACGCGCAGAGTTTTTCCAATGCCATGCGGCAGAGAAATCTGGCTTCTAAGCTTTTGGTCAGTCTGCTTTGGATCGATATTCAGGCGGAAATGAACCTCAACTGAGGCATCAAATTTGACTGTGGATGTCTGCTTAACAAGCCTCACTGCTTCCTCAAGCGAGTAAAGTTTTTCGCGATCAACCAGTTTCAGAGATTCTGCTAACCGTTTAGACATTTGGTATATCCTTGTCATCTTTCACTTTGCCCCAGTGATAGAACCACACTGGCAAACCTACGAGTATAAATGCCAGGCTGTTCGCAGCCTGGTTCTGGCGGCGGGCTGAGCGCTCTTCTTTACGCTGCGCGTCGCATTCGTCTTTTGAAAGCTCTCTCGGCGATTCCCCTTCTTTGATAGGCGCTCGGCTGTATTCATAACAGGGTCCCGCGTAGAACTGATCATCAGCCTTGGTAAAGACGTAGGTCTTAAGGCCTAGGTTCAAAAGCTGGACAGATCCTATCAGAACCAATACTAAACCGATAAGGCTCGTGAGGTACAAATATACGCGGCGCAATGTAATGTTCATGTTGTTATTATTAAAATTTATTTATCAATTTCAGCGCCCATGGATCTGGCGGTCCCGGCTACGATTCGCTCAGCAGCTTCAATGTCATTGGCGTTAAGATCCTGCATTTTGCTTTCCGCGATCTGGCGAAGCTGTGCTTTGGAGAGCTTGCCAATCTTGTTCTTCAGCGGGTTAGCAGCGCCCTTTTGGACCTTGAGTGCTTTGCGAATCATGTCCGAAACCGGCGGAGTTTTGAATTCCAGCGCAAAACTGCGGTCCTCAAAAATCGTGATGATAACCGGAATGACAGAATCACCTTTATCCCTGGTGCCGTCATTAAATTTATTGCAGAAATCCATCAGGTTGATGCCGTGGGGACCAAGCGCGGTTCCGACCGGAGGCGCCGGGTTGGCTTTACCCGCCGGGATTTGGAGCTTTAATGTAGCTTTGATTTTCTTAGCCATAGTTATTTGTCCTTACTAAATCTTTTTAGCTTGTAAGAAATCTAGTTCAACCGGGGTTTCTCGGCCAAAGATCGAAATGAGCACTTTGATCTTGCCTTTGGCTTCGTCGATCTCGGAAACCTTGCCTTCGTAGCCTTTGAACGGACCGTCTGTAATGCGGACCAGGTCATGGACGACAAATTCTATCTTGTACTTCGGCTCCTCGAGGCCCATTCGCTTCTGAATAACCTTGACCTCTTCGTCTGAAATAGGTGTTGGGATTGTACCAGAACCGACGAAGCCTGTCACGTTGGGGGTGTTTCGGACCACATACCAGGAATCATCAGTAACGATCATGCTGACGAGCACGTATCCTGGGAAAATTTTCTCCTCCACGGTCGAGCGCTTACCCTCGCGAATCTTGATCTTTTTTTCTTTCGGCACAATGACCTCAAAAATCTTGTCGTCCATGCCCATGGACTCGATTCTCTGCTTGAGGTTATTTACCACAGAATCTTCATACCCAGAATAGGTATGAAGGACGTACCAATGTTTTTCACCTGTTGTAACTTGCCTCGGCATATTATCTGTTTATCTGTTGACCAGAAAGCCAATTAATTTGGCAAGGCCGAAATCTATGAGACCAAGAAACACGGCGACAATCGCGCAGAACAGCGCAACAATGCCCGTCATTTTGAATGCTTCTCGTCTGGACGGCCAGACAACCTTGCCTAGCTCAAGCTTTACTTCTCTAAAAAATTGTACGATTCTTCCCATAAATTGCCTGTTTAAGCCAAAATTAAGCTTTTTTAAAAGGCCTTTCGCGGCCTTTTATTTAACTGCGGTCATTATACCATAGCAGTTGGAATAAACGCAAATGTAGGGCCATTTGGTTCTTAAATGTCCAAATTCTTTACGGCCTTGGCATGAGTTTGGATGAACTTTTTTCTCGGTAACACCTCGTCGCCCATGAGCGTCTCGAAAATATCTGAAGCTTTCTCCGCGTCCTGAATCTTTACCTGATGCATCACGCGGTTTTGCGGGTCCATGGTTGTTTCCCAAAGCTGCTCCGGGTTCATTTCCCCCAAGCCTTTATAGCGCTGAACATACCAGTTCTTGTTTTTGTCTTCGGCAAGTATTTCGTCTCGCTCGGCATCGCTAAATGTATAGTGCACTTCTTTTCCTGACTGCATGCGAAATAGTGGCGGCTGAGCAATGTAAAGATAGCCGTTTTTGATGATGTCGTTAAAATACCGATAAAAAAATGTCAGTAGAAGGGTTCTGATATGAGCCCCGTCAACGTCAGCATCAGTCATGATAATGATTCTGTGGTAGCGAAGCTTTGCTACGTCATACTGCTCTCCTACTCCGGCACCCATAGCTATAATCAAATTTTTGACTTGTTCGTTGCCGAGCATTTTATCGAGCCGAGCTCTCTCTACGTTTAGAATTTTACCGCGCAAAGGCAGAATCGCCTGGAATTTACGGTCTCTCCCCTGCTTAGCGCTGCCTCCGGCAGAATCTCCCTCTACAATGTAGAGCTCGCATTTTGCAGGATCTGATTCACTGCAGTCAGCGAGCTTCCCTGGCAGAGTCAGTCCATCGAGGACGCCTTTGCGGATAACCGCGTCTCTGGCCGCTCTGGCAGCCAATCTTGCTCTGGCAGCCAGCGAGACCTTTTCTACAATCTTGGCGCCATCTTTGGGATGTTCTTCAAGGTATATCTCCAGGCCGTCACCGACAACCTGTTCCACTATCGTTCTGACTTCGGCATTACCCAGCTTGGCTTTGGTCTGCCCTTCAAACTGTGGATTAGGCAGCTTCACGCTTATCACCGCGGTAAGCCCTTCGCGCATGTCTTCGCCGGTCAGTTTATCCGACTCCTTCACGTGCCCGTTTTTGATGGCAAAATTGTTGATGCACCTGGTCAGAGCGGATTTGAAACCGGTAACGTGCATGCCGCCCTCTGGCGTGTGGATGTTGTTAGCGAAAGCGAGCATGGTTTCGGAAAAATCAGTGGTATACTGTACCGCAACTTCAACCTGGACATCGCTTACAACCTTCGAAAGGTATATCGGCGCGTTGATCGGTGTTTTCTTGCGGTTTATCTGCTGCACATAAGAAACAATGCCGCCTTCAAAATAATACTGATACATAAAGCCGGACCGCTCATCGACGATTTTGATGCGTACGCCGCTGGTTAGATATGACTGTTGGCGGTAATGGTCAAGCACTGTTTTTAGATCAAACTCGTTTACGCTGAAAATCTGCGTGTCAGGTTTATAAGAAATACGCGTGCCTTTTTGCCACGGGTCGCTTGGCGGCACTTTTCCGGCCATTTTGATTTTGCTCTTTGGCTTGCCGCGCGCATATTCCTGCGTGTAAATCTTGCCATCCCGGCGAACCTCGGCTCTCAGCCACTCGGAAAGCGCGTTTACCACGGACACACCGACGCCATGCAGACCCCCAGAGACTTTGTAACCTGAAGCATCGCCGCCAAATTTACCACCAGCGTGCAGCACTGTCAGGACGGTCTCTAGGGCAGATTTCTTGGTTTGCCTGTGCACATCAACTGGAATGCCGCGGCCATCGTCAGTAACAGTGGCAGAGTTGTCTTTGTGGATCACAATCTCGATTTGCCTGGCGTGCCCGGCCATTGCCTCATCAATGGAGTTGTCTACCACCTCTTTGAGCAAATGGTGAAAACCTTCGGTCGCGGTGTTGCCGATGTACATTCCAGGGCGCTTGCGGACGGGCTCGAGACCCTCGAGAACAGTGATTTGTTCCGCGCTATATTCAGTATTTGGTTTCTTTTCGTCTTTGGCCATCCCTCACCCTTTCCTTACTCTGCTAGTTATATCTTGTTAATATTATACACTTTGATAAGCTTTAATCCTACCCGAAAGGGTGAGGGATTATCTTAGCTCGGCATTAAACTGCTTTTTGGTCTCTTCATAGAGTCTGTTTTGAAGCGGTTCAACCTCTTCGGTTTTGAGGGTCCGTTCTGGGCTTCGGTAAATAACGCGGTATGTATAGCTCCTTTTATCTGAGCCGAATTTTTTCGCATCCTCGTATTTATCCAGCAGCTCTACCTGTTCAACCAGGTCGCCGCCGATCTCACGGATGAGATCAAAATAGTCATTGGGAACGAAACTTTTATCTACCACAAAGGAAATATCTCGGGTAATCGGCGGGTATTTCGAAACCTCTTTAAATTTATTGCCAAGCTTCAGCTGCTTTTTGACGCGTTCATCCTGGGACCAGAGAAGCCTTATGTCAGGTATGTCCATGGAAATCATGGCAAACCTCTCAATGCCTGGACCGAACGCCCAGCCGGTCCATTTTTCAGGATCCACACCTAATTTTTCAAACACGCTGCCTTTGACTATTCCGGAACCAACAACCTCGAGCCATTTATCGCCTTTTTGAATCTCCATCTCAAGCGACGGATCAGTATACGGAAACGTATCGGGGTTAAACCGGTATTTCACGCCGTCCCCAAAAATCGCCTTTGCGTAGTCAGCGAGAGATGCCTTCAGATCTTCAATCGTAATGACCTTTTTATCTTTGGGCGACAAATACCAGGCATCCATCTGATGGAAGACATTCATATGCCTGTTATCGAGCTCATCTTTACGGTACACTTTTCCGTAGGAAAAACACCCAACCGGTTCACCAGCTTCCATGCGTTTTTTTACACCCGGGTCTTGCAGGTAGTAATACCACATCACTGTCGTATGCGTGCGCAGGATATGGTTGTCATCAACATAATAAGTATCAGAGCGCGAACGCGCCGGGTGGTCAGGGGCAAAATCAAATAAATCAAAACTTATGTCAGTCGGCACGATTTCCGGTACTTCGATCACGTCAAATCCCTGAAATGATGGCGCCGCCAAAACGCGCCCCACGATTTCGCAGATCGGACTCCCGGGAGTGCGCGATAAATCCGGCATATTCAAATAACGTTTGAGGCGGTTTGCCGGGGCGTCATTTTTGTTTTCTAATTCTTTTTTTAGCCTATCTTCGTCTTCTGATTTAACAACAATGTTGGCCATTGATTATCGAAATTTAAAACTGTTAACTATTCCGGTGTAATACTGATCGAGCGCAGCAGAATCACTGCAGTTCCATGTTATTGCAATTACAGAATTTCCCTTCCTGAAAAATATCCCATCGTTACTGCAGCCATATTCATCCGCTGTCATGGATCTGAGTCTGACAGCTGAAGCGCCGTTTATGTTTAATTCCTCAACGGCCTGATAACGTTCGTATACAGCGGTAACCCAATCTTTCAAATTTTGCGCTTCAGCTTGCCCGGCAAGCGTGATAACAAACGGGTCGGCGGTTATTTCTTCATCGGGAGCTGAGCCAGCGATATAAAGTCCTACTGTTTGCCCATTATTCTCCTCCCGCAGGACCAATTCTTGCGGGTATTCAACGCTGTAATTGTACGCTTTATTCACATAAAGCGTTTTATTGCTCGCAGCCGCAGCGTCTGCTTTTGTTCTCAAAGTAGTTATGGTTGGTTCATGCAAGCCCAAATCCACGCTCTTCTGCAGCCATTTTTGCCGCTCAGCAGAATCAGCTCTATCTGTAGAGTTGAGGACTGGGCTATAACCGCGCGCGACTTCTTGACCGTCATCATAACTGTCGCTGTCAGTGTCAAAGAGCATGGGATCACTACCGAAGATATCAACCTCATCGCCGTCAGCGATTCCATCGCCATCACTGTCTGCCTTTTGAAAATCAGTCCCCGCGATGTCTTCTCGCTCGTTTGAGAGGCCATCATCGTCAGTATCCGCCCTGGCCAGGGTCGCGGGGTCATCAATGCTTAGTTTCGGCTGGACATTGGGCAGATTAGCCTGGATGCGCATGTAAATGTAGTATCCGGCGGCAGCCAAAACCGCGATCGTGAAAATTCCCGCGATGATCGCGATGGTTTTCTTGCCGCGCTGTGGAGCGGGCCTCGAAACCAGATTGGCTGGACCATCGGCAGGAGGCGTGGCCGGCTTGGTACCCTCAAATTTTGGCATGACAACGAAATCTAAACCACTTTTGTCTGCGTCAGATTTTTTGTTATTAATAACGTCCATAACTATTGAATATAAAGCTCAAGTAAGACAAAGATCAAAAACAGCAACCCCGCGGACCAGAGGTTAAAGACTTTTCCCGCTTGAAGCATAAGTATCGCTACGGTCAAAAAACCGATTAATACCGCTTGTCGATTTGAGGCCCTGACCAGATCGCTGCGCACGGCCCCGCGCCACAGTGTGATGCGAACAGCGTATCCTGCGAACAAAGCTGCTCCATAACTACCTGTAAATACCAGGATATACACGGCGGCGAGCGGCCATGCCCCGCCTTTGTCAGGAGCAAAGCCTAAAATCACATACGCCAGGCCCGCCGCTGCTATAACCACGGCTCCAAAAGCAAGGAACATGTGTGTAACTGGTTTTGCCATGTGATTAGCGTGCTATAATTATACCATAAATGAACCCCATATCCAACTTTTTCATAGCTCAGGAAAGCAACAACTATCGGCCTGGCGCGCTATCCTACAAGGCTTTGTTTATTTACGCTCTGTTACTGCTCCTGCTGAGGTTATTGCTAGCGTCGCTGCCAGCTCAAAGCGCCGCCGTCGAATCGCAAACCCTCATGGATTTGATCAATGCTGAACGCTCGAACAGGAACCTGACGACGCTCACCACACATCAGAGCTTGGTCTTCGCTGCTTCGCAGAAATCTCAGGATATGATTGAACGCGATTATTTTGCTCACATTGATCCTGACGGCAACTATATCTGGGGCAGAATAACGGCGGCTGGATACGGCGCATACAAGATATTGGGCGAAAACCTTGCCGTAGATTTTTTGACTTCGGAAGGCATGGTCAAAGCATGGATAGACAGCCCGACACACAGAGATAATTTACTGCATAGAGATTTTCTGGAACAGGGACTGGTCGCGCTTTACGGAGATTTTAACGACAGATATACCAACCTCACCACAAGCCTTTTTGGAACGAGGGTGGCAGGCACGTTCACTCCTCCGCCGCCTCCGTCGCAACAGCTGTCACAACCTTCGCTTCCGCCTGCGGGCGGATCAGCGCCAACACCTGCCCCACCGCCTCCAGTCGCTCTTGTTCCTGCGCAGCAGCCTGTTTCCAATCCGACAACAACGCAGCCGACAATTACTCCTGTGACGAGCACGCAAAGACCGATTGAACATCGTCCATGCTGCGCTCAAACCGGGACTGATGGACTTTTGTCGAAACTAAACCTTCAATCAGCGGTTGCGACCAGTCGGATAATATTCACGCTGATCGGGATCATGCTTCTCGGGATCTTTTCTATTGATTCCGTGATAATCTCAAAACATGAGGCTGCTGTTGTCCGCAGCCATTCCAGCGCTCATTTATTCGGGCTGATGATTCTGGTTCTGATTTCAATACTGATTTGGTGGTGGTAAGCCCCCACACCAAAAAATCTGAATTATATTCCGGCGAAGCTGAAGAAATATTTTCTTAGATTTTTCTGGTGTGGGGTAAATCTAGTAAATCCGTTCGGAGAAATTGGTTGTACTGAACACTAAGACTAAAATCAGAAACAGTACCGCGAAATATTCGTAAATCAATTCGCGTCTCAGGTTGTTTTCTATGAATTTGTGCTGCATCAGACCCCAAATCGCGTTATACACTGCAGAAATAGCAAGCGCGCCGCTAAAATAATTGACGTTCCAAATGCTGAAAATCATCGCGGCAAACTCCGCGGTCACGAGACCACCGATGAGTATCAACTTCACGGTATTGTGACGAATATAATGGTGCTGATAGAAAGCTTGGTGTATCAAAACATAGGTGAGCGCGAAAACCGCCATCGCGAAACTAATCGCCCCGGCGCCGAAATACCGGACCAAGCCAAAAACAGCGGTAAAAGAAGCATGTGACGCAAAAAGTTTTGTGAGAAAAATGATTTGACGCACGTTGCGGTGCGTATTTTTATGCTCATAAAAGACTGTTTTCATGTACCAGTAAGCAATGGTTAGCGCCGCGGAAGAAGCCAGTATGACCACCTGCTTTATACCCGTTTCGAATGGGTTCAAAAAAAGCAAAACCACCGCTGACCAATATATTATCCCTGGCAAGACCAGAAAATTGTAGTAATGAACGCCGTGATTGTCCGCAGAAAGGTAAGCGAACCTCGACCTTATGCCGTGAATCACCGTTTTTTTCCAGGCGCGCAAAGTTTTGGTGGGGCGGAGGTGCAGGTCAAAGACCACGCTTTGCCAGAAAACAAGAAAGGCGTAGCCGACGAGGCTGATCCAGAGGAAATGCCCCAGTTGGTAGGATTCGAGCGATTTACTGATCGCCTGCAAACCGAAAAAACTGGCGAGTGTTGCGACAGCGACAATTATTAATTTGTGGTTTTTCGGATGGACAACGTGCTTCACAGGGTTTTTGTTTTAGTATCGTTTCTAGAGTTCCAATTCAAGATATTTGCACTTGGTTTTGTGGGAGGCCTGTTGATCATATTTCAGAAACGCATTGCTTCTGGTGCAATCCACTATTTTTTCAACCCATTCCAGAAAATCCTGTTTCAGCTCCTCAATATCCTTTGCTCCGCCAAGAAATGACTTCTTTTCCAATTTATCCTTTAAATACCAATATTGCAAATCTGCAACCTTTTCTCCAAAGGCTTCTGTGGCCGCCCACTGGTAACTGAGGAGCTGCTTCTTATCAACCTTCTCAATATTCCTTGAAGCGCCGGTTTTGTAATCGATGATGCGCAGTCCTAAATCAGTCTCGTCAACCCTGTCAATTTTACCAGTAAAATAGTAATTCCCTAGTTTCAGCTTGAAAGCTTTTTCCAAATATTTCGGCTTGGGATTGTTGGCCTGGCACTCCGCGTAAAAATCAGTGATGATTCGCATGCCAACTTTTTTATATTCCTCCATCTGCTGGCGGGAGTCATACCAGTCATCTATCCAGGATTTTTCGTATATGCTTCGAAGTGTTTCAAAAGCCGGCAGCTCAGGTTTGGCAGGCGATCCAAACAAGTCCGGTGAGTTTATGGTCTGTTTGTACAGATTCAAATATTTTTCTAGTACTGTGTGAATCGTTATCCCAAACGACTGCACGCCGCTGCCAGCGACCGGTAAGCGCATAATGTAACGGTATTTGTACTCCAGCGGGCATTTTTCGAACAGCGAAATCTGCGAAAAAGAAAAATATTTTGGTAATGGCAGCTTGAACGGCTCAAATTTGATTCGTTTCACTATCGCTACTTGTCCCGTGGCTTTTGCCGCCTTGGTTTTTTCCACCAGTCCGAGGTCGTGCAAAAAAAGCGATGGCCGCTTCTTCCTTTTTCCGCCGTAATCCTCCGCGGAGGTCAAATACAAGCCGAGTTTTGCCCTGGTCATCGCCACGTAAAACAACCTTCGTTCTTCTTCAATATGAAAATCCCCTTCTGGCAAAAACTCCTTGATAAGCTCCACAGGAATCTCAATTTGTTCGCGCCGCTCTATGGTTGGAAACCTCTTGTCTACCATGCCCACCACGAAGACGTGGGTAAATTCAAGGCCTTTGGCCGCATGAACCGTGAGCAGTTTCACTGCTTCTGGACCTGATTCCGGATCAAACTCCACATCGCCTTCCTCCCCTGCTTCCTGCTCCAGAAGCAGGGTTGTCAAAAAAGTCCTGGTTGATTTGTCAGGCGATTCATTTTGAAAATCTTGGATGCGGCGGCGGAAGGTTTCCAGGTATCGGGCATTCTGCATGCCTTCGTGGGTAGCTGTATCGATACGGTTAGTGAATTTGAGGTCGTTGATAGCTGCTACATAGATTTGATCAGCGGTTTTGGTTTTGACAAGCTCGCTGTGTTTGCGCAGGATCTCAAAAAACAGCCTGATGCCAGTTTTGGAATCGTCGTCAATAGTTGGAGCGGCGATTTTCAAGGCCTCAAACAACGAAAGAGACTTGCGTTTGGCATAGGATGCGTACTCGACGATCGCATCGTGGGAGATTCTAAATATCGGCAGTTTCAAAACGCGGTAAAGCGCAGGGCTCTCATGATAGTTATCCAGGAGCTTGAAATACGCGAGGATATCAAGAATGATAGTTTTGTTGTACAGGCCTTTGTTGGCAAAATATATAAATGGCACGCCTTCTTCCTCAAGTTTTGTAAGAAACGGCTCTAGGGTGCCATGGGACCTCGCGAGTATAGCAAAATCATTAAGTGTCAAAGCCGGATATTCTCTTTGTAGCTCTGCGATTTTATTTACCACGAGGTTCGCCTCTAACAGATAATCAGAAGCTTCTAAATGCAAAATCTGTCCAGGCGAAGTTGTTTGGCTTTTGAGCTTCTTTGAGAGTTTCAGCTTTATCTCGAGGCGGTCCGGGTTGTTGGCCTGGATAAAATCGTATGCGCTGTCCAGAATCTTTTGTCCGGAACGATAGTTGTCGGTGAGGGAAATAAATTTTCCTTCCGGGTAATCCTTTTGGAAATGCAGAATGTTAGAAATAGATGCGCCGCGGAATTTGAAAATACTTTGATCATCATCTCCAACCACGGTGATGTTATTATCTGGCGCCGCCAAAAGCTTTAACAGCTCATACTGCGCCAGGTTGGTATCCTGAAATTCGTCGACGAGGATGTATTTATAGCGCCTCTGTAAGCGCGCCAGAATCTTCGGTCTTTTTTTCAATAATTGCAGAGTGTAATTGATGAGGTCGCCAAAATCGAGCGCTGAATTTTCTACAAGCATTTTATTGTAAACATGGTATGCGCCGGCAATTTCCCTTAACCTTTTCGGTTCCCCTGGGACATCATCTTCTGTCCGTGTTTCCGCGCCTCCAGTATCCAATTCCAGCTTTTCTGCGTAATCCAAATATTCTTCAGGGGTGATGAGCTCATCCTTAAGCCTGGAAAAGTGCGACAGCATAGCTTTGATGAATTTGGTGGGGTTCCCCAGAGGCCGGTAATAATCGAGGTCAAATTTATCAAGGTTGTTGCGAACGAGAAGCCACTGTCCAACCTCATTCAATACTTTGAAATCAGGCAGACCAATCTCAATCCCGTATTCGCGTAAAATCTGTTCACCAAAGGCATGAAACGTTGAAATCTGCATGTTTACGTAACCTGTCGGAACAAGCATGTCCACGCGCTCTTCCATTTCCCCTGCTGCTTTCTCCCCAAAAGCGAGGGCCAAAATCTCATCCGGTTTGGCGCCTTGCTCGATAAGGTATGCGATGCGCCTGGTGATAACAGTGGTTTTTCCCGTACCCGCGCCAGCAACAATAAGAAGCGGACCGTCTTTGTGCGTGACCGCTTTTTCCTGCTCGGCATTGAGACCGTCCAGGAGCTTGGATTTTTTTAAAATTTTAATTTCGGTCTGCGAGGGCATGAGATTATTTTAACACGAACGGCGCATCTGCTGCTTGAGCCGTTCAATTACCCATGATCATCCGGGACCAATCAGACCAGGCCGAGCCATCATCAGGCGACTCCGCTTTATATTTGGTCCAGAATTCTTCCGGAGTAACGATTTTGGTGCCATGATATTCCTCAAGGGCAAGAACTTCTCTATCCCTGGTCACAAGATAATCAGCCGCTGAAGAAACAGCTGACTCTATCAGTTTATTGTCTTCTGGGTCAGTGACAACATTGAGAGGCTGATAAACTTTGACGATCTGCAGATTCGCAAAAAAATCTTCAAGCGCGTTTTTATATTCGCGGTCACGGACCAATTTTCGCAGCATCTGACGATTCTCGGACATGGTCTGATGGGTAGCAAAAGCGCCAAGCCGGCCGTCGATTACTTCTCTGATGATCTTAAACGCAATCGAATTCTCATCGTCTGCTCCCTGTATGATCACATTGGTATCAACAACGATTTTCATAGCATCTTGTAGGATTCAAAAATAATCGATGCGCCGAGAGCAATGCCGGAAAGCCCCACGACCGCATTTATCGCGATAAGGTGATCCGCCTCGAGCGCGTGCTTGAGTCCAAAGACAAACCCGGTTGCAAGAAGCAGTAGTGAATTCATTTTCTGTGCAGATAAATCGTCGCCAGGCCCGCGATGCCGGCAATAGAGTCATACCAATCAAGCGTACGGCCGAAATATCGGTTCTGCAGATGCTCGACCAGGAGAGCATAAAAAACCAGCACCACAAAGACCGTTGACCGATTTTCGCGATAAGCCAGAAAACCATAATACCCTAAAGCCGCGAAAATAAAAAAGTGTACTGCTTTATCAACGCCATATCCCGATGGTGTTTCCGTCCTGACGGGTGCCACAAACATAATAAAGCTCACCAATACGCAACACCAAAATAAAGCCTTTTTAGACAACTACCGGCTCCTCGCGCGCCGCCATTTCGCTTTCTCTGTTATTGACCAGCGAAAGACCGATTACAGACGCGAGTAAAACAAGTCCGCCGGCAATCTGAACCGGCGAAAGCGTGGCGCCTAAAAATTTCCAGTTGATAATAACCGCGGAAAACGGAAACGCCAGCTCGCAAATCGTGGCGATGCTGGCTTTCGTGCTCTTCAGTCCTACATAATAAATAAACAAAGACACAAATCCCGCAAGCACGGCGATAATAAAAACATAATACCAGTCTGTCCTGGTTGCCGCAGCGATCTCACCTAACCTGCCGTAATAGATTTGTATCAGGAACAAAAAAACCAGCGCGGATAAAAATCTGACCGCGGTCATGGCTTGGAAACTGATTTTCTTGAGAACAACCCTTCCAAAAACCGTGGAGCCGGCCCACAGAAATGCTGCCGCGAGCGCTAACAGTGCTCCGGTAGTTTGTCCGCCAAGCGCGAAATCCTGAATCCGTGCGTCGGGGTATGTGATCAGGTACGCCCCAAATATCCCAAAACCAGCCCATATCCAAAACCCGCGCGTCAGTTTTTCTTTGAGAAGCAGGGTCGCTAAGGCGACCGCGAAAAACGGCTGAATCTTCTGGAGCAAGATGGGAACTGTCGGCATGTATCCAAAGGCGGCAAAACTTTGCGTAAACAGCACCGTGGCGAGCGCGGATCCGCCAAAACCGATGAAAATAACCGCAAGCCACTCCCTGAGCCCCAAGCCTCGCAGTTCTTTCAGATATCGAAAAAGAAATACAAATACAAACACTGCGATAATAATATGCTCCATGAGCACGATCGTCGTGGCTGACAAAATTTTTGTTAGCGGTACCCGAAACGGAGCGTCCACGGCCCAAAGCATCGCCGCGATTAACACCAAGAAAGGACCTAGATTGTATTTACTCATAGACAAAAAAAATTAATGCCCTCATTTAAGGGCGCGGAAAGAATCAGCCTTCTTTCATCCGGACTATACCGTCGGCTCTGGTATTCCACCAGATCATGCTCTTGGAGCTCGTGGGCTTTCACCACCGGTGAGGAATTTCGCCTCGCCCTGAAGGTAAAAGAATTGTAGCATACATCTACTCTGTTCTGCCATAAGTTTTAAAAAAATCACGGGCAGCTTTTTCATCCCGATTCATCTGTTCCACCAAATCGGCTTCGGTATCGAATTTACGCGCCTCACGAATCTTTTCCAGCAGCTTTACGCAAATTTCCTGACCATAAAGATTGTGGCTGAAATCTAAAATGTAGACTTCCAATTTCTTCTCATTTTCGCCAAAAGTCGCGGCGGCGCCAATGAATGCTAAAGACGGATATTTTGACCCGTCGTGCTCTGTAAGGGCAGTATAAATCCCCTCTTCCAAATCAGCTTCCTTAATACGAATGTTCGCGGTGGGAAAACCCAACCGCGTTCCGCGTCCCAGATTTTTTTCGACTATTCCGGTGATTCGCTTGCGCTGAAACATGGTTATATATCAAGCCATAAAATACAAGCAGTGTGGTTGCAAGAATCCCCCCAGCTTCCAGTGGTGTATCCCGGGGCGCAAATAGCATCGCTCGGCGGCCCAGCCTCCATGCCCCAATGTAAACCAAGTGGTTTAGGTGTACCTTCCGAATAGTACATATAAGCATCCCCCTGACACTGGGTCTTGTTAGCAGGGTCGTCAGGAATAGTTGGTATGAATTCCTTAAGGGCATTATCCAGGGCCACTGATCCAGAGTAGCCTCCTGAGCCTGGCCAGCATGTACTGATACCCCCATGCCCCAAACACCATCTCATACCAGCTCCAGCCGCAGGAGGAACACCGTACTTGTCAAAATAAAGCATGATCGCCTTCGTAAGCTGATTTATATCTGCTCTGCGCCTGGCGTCTCTGGCTTTGGCGCGGGCCGAATTCAAACTTACCATAATCACGCTCGCCAAAAGGCCAATCACTGAAATTACAACCAATAGTTCGATGAGTGTAAAACCTTTTCTGCTACGCATTTTAGATTCTTTCAAATTCTATATTGCCAAATCTCCAATTCGATAGTTTGGTGTCCCGTAACCGGCACACGGCCATACACTGATCATGTTATTATCAGGCCACTGGCTGGAATTTAAATTGGTCGTTGACTGATCTTCAAGCGTGGCATACAAAACGTACTCTTTCCCGAGCGTGCCAGGGTTTCGAAAAGATTCACTAATGTAAACATATTCCGCATTATAGCAATTCACGTTCGGATATTTTGGGTCGTTGGGGCAATCAGGCATGAACTGCGTAAAATTCGTTTGATTACAAAGGGAACTAAATACAGCGTAGGAAACAGATGCATTAGCGTTGCTCCAGGCGGATGTCGGATACCCGCCGTAAGTATCATAGTAAAGCTCAAGAGCTCTCGTAATCTGCGTCAATTCAGCTTTTCTTCTACTATCCCTCGCTTTGGCGCGGGCCGAATTCAAACTTACCATAATCACGCTCGCCAAAAGGCCAATCACTGAAATTACAACCAGCAACTCTATTAAAGTAAACCCGGCACCAGTTTTATCTGTTGCGACAACTTTTACTCGCTTAATAACTTGCATTAATTTAAACTGGTGCTGGGTAAACCCCTTTTGGCCGCGCATCAAAACCTTTTTAAAATTTTATTAGTTTTGTAAATTCTAGATCTGTACGATTTGAGTCTCAACACTTTCACTTTTTTAAGCCCTGCGTCTGCCAGCTTTTGTTTCAAGTTCTCTGTAAAAACCGTTTGGTCATACCCTAAAGCGATTATATCAGGTTTTTGGGAAACTATGTGCTTTATATAGTCATCCCTGGAGCCTAAAACAGCCTTATCAACGATTTTTAGGTTTTCCAGCATCAGTTTTCTCTCCATTTCCGAATGCAGGGGTTTATGACCTTTTATCTGCTTGATAAACTTTTCCCGCGCCAGAGAAACAATCAAAAAATCACCAAGCTTTTTCGCCTGTCGCAAAAAACTGATGTGCCCGGGATGCAAAATATCAAATGTCCCAAAAACCATTATGCGTTTCATTTTAGCTGCTTACCTGAATCGTACACCACAATTGTCCGCCGCCGGGATTTGCAGGAGGTGCAAAATCAGGGCAATTTGTTCCCAGGCCGGCTGGTTCTATATTAAATTGCAGGATATAAGTCCGGCCATCATCCGAAATATACCTGTAGTTAAGATTTGGCGCGCCGTTATCCTCTAAAGGATCATTTATTTTGGTAGTAATATAAGCACTTAATGTTGGAAGAAAATCTGATGCACCGCTCGGTACATGGCTATAATCGCAGTTACAGCCTGCCTCGTTGGAATCAAGCGGATATTGACCATTAGCATTATAGTACAAAGCTAACGCTGTCTGAATCTGTCGCATGTCCGCCAGTCTTTTTGTATTGCGCGCTTTAACCCGGGCCGAGTTTAAGGCAATTAAAATCACGCTCGCGAGCAATCCGATTACGGAGATTACCACCAAGAGTTCAATAAGCGTAAACCCCTTTGTTTTTTCATTTTGAGACGGATATATCTCAACTAAATCTTCGTATATTCTTGTTTTCTTCATATTCGGTGACCCCCGCACCCATATGTCCCCACGAGGAATTGAACCTCGATCTCAGCCTTCGGAGGGCCGCGCTCTATCCGTTGAGCTATGGAGACGCAAAGGTGCGGGGGCGGACCAGTGGCTTACTGCCTTAAAAATTTCACATTCTTCG
>Ga0209542_10001550_pt1 | contig 53733 bp, 47 predicted proteins | sample RifCSPhighO2_01_FD_184028 | JGI IMG/M metagenome (GOLD analysis project Ga0209542, IMG submission 184028) | Soil microbial communities from Rifle, Colorado - Rifle CSP2_plank highO2_0.1 (SPAdes) (version 2) | ecosystem: Environmental > Terrestrial > Deep subsurface > Rock core/Sediment ... | reverse complement strand
GTAATAGCTGGCTTAAATGTGCTCTCGAAAGCATCGGGCGCTGTATTGACAGAATCTAAAATATCATTATATTTATGTACCGTAATAAGTACAAATAAACTAAACCAAAAAATGAAAGGACGGCATGATCACAGGGAAAATCCTCGGTGAGACTCCAATTATGGAGATTCTCAAAGACATTTATGTAGGCGTGTATCCTCGGCAGGAACCTCTGCTTCCGCGGCAGGCCGGTGAAGAGGTTTTATGCACAGTCGAAAGTCCCGATATCAGAGCACTTTCTTCCTCTTTACAAGTAATGAAACAGGAACTCTTGGAGCGGGTTGCGATTAGTGGCGCGTTTGAAGCTCGTGAGGCGCCAAGCGAAAATCGCAAGGTAAGCGGGCGTCGTCTCGACAGAGTCGTTGTGGTTGGGGAGATTTTGAAGCGACTTGTTGCGCTCGCAATGAAGCAAGAAATTCCGAAATGCCGGATGGCCGATTCTCACCCGAGGATTTGTTCCGACTGGATTCTCACTATTGGAGACGCAAGAGTACCCGGGCCGTTCAGCGACAAACCTGACCACAGGGTCAATAGATTGGCAGGGGAAATCAAGGAAGCTGTACTAGGCCGAACTGTGCCACGGGTAAAACCCGCGGGCAGCGGACTTCACGGGGCTCCAATTGGAAAGATCAGAGATGTTCGGGTTCAATCGCTCTGGTCAATTTCTAAGGAGCTGACTCAAGAGGCGAACCACCCGCCCTACGGCGACGACGCGGATGGTGAGTCCCGAAATATTTGGTTGCGGAGTCAAACAATCGGAGCATTAGAGGGCAAGATCAACGAATGCTTATATCTTGGCGAAGTCGCAGAGGTCGTGATGTCTATTGTTTCCGTGGCTGTTAATGATCTTCTCGAATCAGAGGGTAAGCCTATTCCAGAGTGTGTCGTTATCGGTTCCGAATGGGACGTTTGGGGAGTTCGCCACGGCACAAATGCATCCGAGGACGATTTGATTCGGAGCTTTTAGAGGCCCTGACGGACTCTTTAATATATTTTATCACTAAAACGAATACTGGCGGACAGGCACGATTAACCTCGTGCTTTTTTATTAGAGCAACATTAAACTCTGAAGTTTGTTCTGGCCAATATGCTAAAATACTTTTATGGAAATAATTTAATGGGGCGACTTTGAAAAAGTGGAGTTGCGAGTGTGCCATCCCTCTCTTGCATATCGAATGCAAGAGAGGGATGGCGACGCTACGAATGTCGCTCATACGAATGAATACTCCGGCGTTATCAATTTTGCATCGAAGAAAATCGGCCCCTTTATGTCGGAATTTCTGACCACGGGATTTAAGGATAAAGAAGGAAATATAATTTTAGTGATTCCGGAATTTAACGTACCGAACTGCGAGAAGCTTTTATAAAAAAACTCCCCATGGGGGAGCGTGAATTATGCTTTTTTCTTGCTCGATTTTTCAAATTTTTTCCACAGGGGAAGAAAATCTTCCTTGAAAACAGCGAGCAAGATACTGTCAACGTACTCGCCATTTTTATAATACTGTTTGACTCGTCGTCCCTCGACTCGGTATCCGCACTTTTCGAGACTTTTTTTGCTTCGAATATTAAACGCATGCACTGAGGAATTAACCTTTCGAAGATTTACTGCATTGAACGCATACTCGAGAACAAGCATTTTCGCTTCTGAACCGTATCCTTTTCCCCAATATCTTTTTTCACCTATGAAGGAACCTGTTTCTGCAATTCCATGAAGGTTGTCAATACTGTGTAAGCCCATAACTCCAATCATTTTATGATCGTGTTTTAGGACAATGGCAAAAACAGAATCTTTTCCTTTTCTCTCTCCTAAACTTTCGAACCACTTTTCTTCATCCTCGAACCGCAGGGGGTAAACTGTGAGCAGGTATTGTGTGACCTCGGGGTCGTTTATCCACCGAGTAATATTTGGTAAATCTTTTTTTGTCATGGGACGAAGATATACTCGCGGACCACATCTAAATACGATATGGCGAATCTCTGACATATTATTTCCTTATGTTGAAGAACTGTTGCTGGAGGTCGGGATAATCCTAAAAAGAAAAATCTCGGCTTTATGCAGCCGAGATTTTTCTAGGAGTATGTAAAACGAGATTACATCCTAAACCTATCACGGCTGAACAAAGTTGCGCGAAAAGCGTCGAGTCCTGAAGTCCCAACGTTTCGCGTCCAAATATTCATTTCGTAATGGTTTTTGGCCATAAGATTATTATTACATAGCGTAGAGATTTGTCAAATGGTGTCGATCACTATAGGATGGGTCCAGAACTTTGGTGTTTGAGAAAGGACAAAAATGATCGTATGCAAATTTGGCGGTACGTCCCTTGCGGATATTGAGCAGATAAAAAAGGTGGCCGCAATAGTTCGCGGCAATCCTGAACGAAAATTTATCGTGGTGTCAGCACCCGGTAAGCGAAGTTCAGAAGACAAGAAAATTACCGATCTTTTGCTCATCGCCTCAAATCAGGATAAGAAATTGGAAGATAGACTTGAGGCGCTTCGCGTATTCGGCAGCAGATTTTCTGACATTGTGGCGGGACTCGATGTGCCAGTAGATGTTCCTCATTTTGTTTCAGAGATCGAGAGAATGATTGAAAAAATGGCGTACGCGGATGCTATTGTGAGCAGGGGCGAGTATCTCATGGCAAAAATTCTCGCCGCTCATCTCGATTTTCCTTTTGTTGACGCGGTGTCTTTTGTTCGCTTCGACGAACATGGGCGCTATTCGGAAACAAGGACTGCATTGGAAGCGTTTAATAAAATCAGGTTTTTTGATCGGGCGGTCATTCCTGGTTTTTACGGAGCCGATGGGCGGGGAGTCATCCACACATTTCCGCGCGGTGGTTCCGATTTGACGGGGGCGATCGTCGCGCAGTTTGTCGAAGCGAAGCTCTACGAAAATTGGACGGACGCCAATGGCGTCTACGCAGTCGATCCAAGAATTATTGCCGATGCTCCCACAATCCAGAGGCTTTCGTACAAAGAGTTGCGCGAGCTCACGTATTCGGGCGCGACTGTATTTCATGAGGAGGCGATGTTTCCCGTGATGAAGGCGGGTATTCCGATTCACGTGCGAAACACACATGAGCCGGAAAATATTGGCACACTTGTTTCGCCGTCGGAGAATGTTGCTGATGCGGACGATAGTCACCCTGTTACGGGTATTGCAGGTAGGAAAGATTTCCTTGTTCTTGCGATTGAGAAGATGCAGATGAATTCGGAAGTAGGGTATGTGCGCCGGATTGCATCAGTCCTCGAACGTCACCGCATAAGTTTTGAACATATGCCAAGCGGAATTGATTCCGTGAGTATCATCATCGAGGTGGCGAAAATTCGGACTGATGGAAGGAAGGTTGGCGAACTCGTTGCGCATCTCGTAAAAGACCTCCAAGAAGATTGCAACCCAGACTCGATTCAAACCTTCGAGAATATTGCACTCGTCTCAACCGTGGGGAAGGCGATGCGCAGTACTCCTGGGATTGCGGCGCGACTTTTTGGAGCACTTGCACGAGAGCGAATAAATGTGCGCCTGATCATTCAAGGGTCAAGCGAAATAAGCATAATTATCGGCGTTTTGAACAGTGATTATGAAGCCGCGATTCGCGCAATTTACAAAGAATTCTTTTCTTGACGGAAGCCGCAGAAGATGCGGTTTTTTTAATTCTCAAAAACATCCTTATCTAGAGCCGTAAATTGGATGCCGATCAGCTTGACAATTACCCCAAATATGCTATAATGAACGACAGAAAGAATGACTCATCTAAGGCCTCGGGTACGTTGTACCTGGATAAGATAGAAAATCGCCTTTTTGAGTCTCTACAGGTCTATGAAAAAAATTGAATTCGACAACGGCGCGGCATACGCGGTCACTCAAGGTTTCGTAAAATTCTACTCGCACAAAGGTTACGGCTACATCGTCGGACCGAACGGCGGGCGGGATATTCATTTCGCCGCGAACGCGGTACGCGAAGTGTATTGCGGCCAGGAGAACCCCGCGACAGGTGAAGTACTTCCCGATCGCGAAAATACTCTGGTGAGCGCGGCAATGGTGTACTACACCACTCCCATCCAGGGAGATCAGGGTCTCTATACGACTGTTGTCGTGAAGGCGGTCTCTTACAAAGCTGTGGAAAAGGAAATGGCGAAATCTTCTTCTCCCACCCCACCGCAAGCCGCATCCGCACCGGCGAAAATTGAGCCGAAAGCGGCAGCGCCCGCCCCAAAGGCGGTCGAGAAGCCCGTGTATCGGAGTCGCTGGGTTCCCGCGCCGCATTATGTGGTCCTTCACGAAGTCGCCAGATTCAACGGGCAGTTTGCCCGCAACGACATCTATGCGCAGGGCACAATGCGGTCGCTTGCGAGTCGTTTTCCGCGGCTCGCTCCCAACGATCCGCTCGCAGCTGGTTATCAGACCGGCCCGATCAAAGTCGGCAGCGTTCAATTCTACCGCCGGGAAGAGGGAAAGCACGTTCCGTGCAAGGATCCTCGTCCGTATCCGGCCACTCTGGTCCGGCACCAGGTGCGCATCATGGAAGTGACGCGCAATCGGGAATTCAACCGCGAGGTCGAGATTCCCGACTATGGCCGCACGGTGAAGCAGGTCTGGATGGGAAACCTTGCCTTGCGCATGGAATCGAGCGAAAGGTTCGGGGGGAATCAGTTCACGTTCGAAATTTCCTCTGATGGGGGAAAGACGTGGACTGAAATCAAGGATCCCGCGGTACATGGAGTACCGAAGGACTTGATCGACATGAATCTGGCTCTCGCGAAGTTTGTTTCGGTCGTGCAAGGAGCCCCGGCGATGGACAGTCAGCCGGTCACGGACGGCAAACAGCCGACTCGTAAGTCGGCCGAAAAGCCGACGACTGGCAAGAAGCCTGTCGGCATGCAGAAGTCGGACAAGGCTCGTCCGACCGTCTTGAAGGGATTCGACTCACTAGTTCTTCCGCCGAATTAACATTCGCCTCACACGCCCCGATGCAAATCGGGGCGTTTTTCTTTACGGAACTTTGACAATATCTCCGAGATGTTATAGTGTGTTTTTAGATAGAATGGAAAGGTACGATGAAAACCTACACAGCTTTTTTCCCTCGCGAACAGGATAAAGAACACCTCAATCTTGGCGAGGACTTTACCCCTGGCGATATTAAAATAATTGATGGAATTGCCGTATCAAAGCAAAATTCACTCATTCTTGGTAGTGAATCACGCGGAATCACAATTCCGTTTGATGAGAAAGACCCGCCGGAAATCATTGACGGCTACATTTTTGAATGCAGCGTGGCACCTGATGAAAATGCGCGTTTGAGAATAAAAAGAAGCTCGGTATCGATTCCTCGGCAAAGACCATCAGCAAATGAGCCGCTGCTCTTTAGGATTCATACCGCATGCCTCAATGAGAGCCCGATATCCGGCTATATCGAAGACACGAACAGCCTTGCAAAAATGATCGGCAGGATAGATGGGGTGAGTGGGGAAGGATCGGGCAAAAATTACTGGGACGATGCGCTCTATGAGGTTGTGCCCGGCGCTGTGCTTCGGGTAAGGGCGGCGGGAACGCCAGGTCCTGTTGACTGGGTAATTTGCTACCGATCGGTAGGCCCTGTATCGATGCGGCTTTCTGAATATGTTGCACAACTTGAATAACTACGAAGAAGGATGACCCCTTCTTTTTTTGTTGCTGTTTTTTCAAGTACGTTATAATAAGAAAAATATATGCCGGCAGATAAGTACAGCGCGGTGTGGGTGTCTTACTCATCTATGGGAGATTTTTTGAAGTGTCCGCGCCTTTATTATCTGCGCAATATTTATAAAAATGAAAAAGGAAAGAAAGTAACGACCGTCGGCCCCGCCCTTTCCCTCGGCTCTGTCGTACATGCGGTGATTGAAGGTCTTGCAAAATATAAGGTAGAAGAGCGTTTCCAGCGATCGCTTCTAGACATCTTTGAAGAAGAATGGAAAAAGTGTTCGGGTGAGATCGGCGGATTTACCTCGATTGAGGAAGAAGCGGAAGCGAAGGCGCGCGGCCGTGCGATGATAGAACGGGTCGAAAAGAATCCGCGCAACCTCAAGAATAAAACCGTGCGGCTCAAGGAATCTGCAAACAAAATGCCGCCGAATTTTTTCTTGTCAGAAGATGAAAATATCATTCTGTGCGGAAAAATAGACTGGCTCGAATATATCGAGAGCGACAATTCTATAAAGGTCATTGACTTTAAGACGGGACGACATGAAGAGAAGGAGGATTCGCTTCAGCTACCGATTTACCGACTTTTGCTCGACGCGCTCCAGAAACGCGCGGTAAGCGGCGCGGCGTATTGGTATCTCGACAAGGATGACGGGCCGATTGACGTCTCTCTTCCTGCAGTAAACGATGCGCGAGAAAGGGTGTTGACTCACGCGCTTAAAATTAAACGTGCTCGAGCGCAAAGAGAATTTCACTGCAGTCGAGGTGAGCAAGGCTGTTTTTCTTGCAAACCATTTCTCCGAATCATAAATGGAGAGGCAAAATTTGTGGGTATCGGGGAATATGGTCAGGAATTGTATATTGCATAAACTACACACGCTTCGTAGACGAATCAATACCTGTCCGCATCTGCTTATGGTGATCAATTTTAGTGATCAATTTCCATCTTCCGCAAATATAACCTAACTATTTTTTACGATCGTAAAAAATAGTTAGGTTATAGATTGACCAATAGGGATCATTCAAAATTCAAAATCTCTTGCATATGATATGAGCCTGTGGTATAGCTCTACTATAGGACGCATGTCCGTGCGCCTAGTCGTTTAATAATAAATTATAAAAGAGCAGAGTGAAGCGCCCCAATGGATATTTTGGTGCGATGTCATTCTTAGAGCCTATCTCCAATCTAATGCCTAGTTGAAACAGCCAAAATTCGTTGCGAAAATTGCAGATTTTGAGGAAGCATATCGAGATACGCTGACGAAAAATATGCAATTTGTAGCAGAATTTTGGATGTTTCAGCAGGCAAGTCGAGGATTTGCTTCTTAAACCGCGGTTAGATTGGAGATAGGCTCTTAACTAACGGAAGAGGGTCGTGCTCCAGGTCGCGTATCAAATGACGCAACGCGACACGAGCCCAAGGATGATTCTGGTGAATCATTCGATAAAATCGATCGCACGTGCCTCATGGCATGATTTACTAATCACACGATTTACCAAAATCGTACAAGGTATAATTTCGCTAAATCATATGAAACAAGGAATTATTTGGATAATCATTCTCATTATCATACTCGTAATAGTCGGGGTAGTCGTAAGCAGTAATAATAATGAACCTTCGGCCAATGAAGAAGTGGTGATGACAGCGACGACGACCGAAGTGAGGCTGACTGAAAATCAACCCTCTCTTTCTTCTGTCGCTCGCGACACAACCGGGACGACGGTGGTTACGTATTCCGATAAAGGCTTCTCGCCTTTTATTGTGGAAATCGAAGCCGGAGAATCCATTAAGTTCGTAAATGAAAGTAACGACGCTCTTTGGCTTACAGCAAATGGTCATCCAACGGCCGCTGATCAATTTTATCCAGAGTTTGACTCCGGTAAGTCATTGAAGAGAGATGAATCATACTCATTTGTCTTCAACAATAAGGGAGTTTGGGGATACAAAAACCTCAACAACGAGGAACATTTGGGTACTATAGTAGTTACTCCTCAAAGATAGCAACAATAGAATCAAACAAAAAAACGTTTTGCCACAGCAAGACGTTTTTTTGTTTTCATTCTGCGCTCCGCAGTACATGAGATTGGCGTTCAGTTTTTTGCCAGCGCAAGGCTGGAGCTAAACAGGCTATTAGGTCGCGGTCAAGAAATTTGTGATAAAGTATAGGATATGATTCGGCATATAAAAGTCTCGCACCTCGGAATTTTGGTCGCCGCCGTGTTTGTTGCTTCGATGTCCAGTTTTTTTGTCTTGCAGGGAATTTTGTCTGATTGGTATCGGGCTCTTTTAGTGCCACTTTACATGCCTTCGGGGTTTACTTCGAGCGTGGTCTGGATGGTTCTTTTTATTTTAATTACAGTGGCCGGTATTCTGTCGTGGCATGCGCCGATTGATAAAAAAGCGCGCGACAGGGTTCGCTTTCTTTTTATTGCCATCGCATTTTTGAATTTTTATTGGAGTTTCCTCTTTTTTGTAACAACGAATATAGGGCTGGCCGCATTTGATGCAATTGTACTTTTCTTTGTCTCACTCGCACTTATGCTCAAACTCTATCGGTGGAGAAAGACTGTCGCTTACTTGCTTTTGCCGGCAGTGGTTTGGCTTGCATTCGCCGCATATCTGAATCTCGTAATCTGGGCTGTAAACAGGGTATAGAGGATTCTTGCAAATTGCTAAAAGTGTGCTATTGTGTTGTTCATGAAAGCCATATTTGGCAGGCACAAGGCGCTTGTTTTTTTCGTCGCAGTAATTTTTGCGGCTGTTATTTTTGGAGTGTTTGGCAGGGGTGATAAGATCGAAGAGACTATTTTCGTGCAAAAATCAGACATTCGGAGTGTGGTTAGTGTTACCGGCCGAGTTGCACCTGCGGCAGAGGTGGATCTTTCGTTTGAAAAAACGGGACGTGTAACTTCTGTTCGATCGGAGATAGGTTCATCGGTATTCGCAGGACAGATCATTCTGTCAATTTCCGCTGGTGATATTTTTGCAAACAAATCGCAAGCCGAGGCGAGACTTGCCACGGAAGAGGCGAGGCTTTTGAAAATAAAAATGGGTGCGAAGCCAGAAGAGATTGCGGTTTACGAATCAAAGCGTGATAGTGCAATAAATTCTGTCGCACTGGCTAGGGCTTCGTATGTAGAGGAGATTGTCGCGGTGAGAAGCGCGGGAGAAGAAGCCGTACATAAAAATGCCGATGCGTTTTTTAGCAATCCCAACTCTTCATCTCCTCAACTCAATCTGCCCGTCCGGGACAGCTCGGCTCGCACAACTCTGCAATTCGACCGCATGCGTATAGAGGGCGTACTTATTTTGTGGACTGACTCCGCGAAAAATTTTAACGCGGAAGATGATCTGAATGGGGCGGTTGAAACTTTGTTCATAAATTTGAACGACATTAAATCATTTCTTGAGAGACTGTCGCTCGTCATAAACTCTCTCGAACCGAGCTCCTCTCTTCCGTCTGCAACGCTAGATTTGTATCGTCAGAGCATTTCTACGGCACGCGGAAATGTACTTGACGCTATTTCCAGTCTTCAGTCGAAAAAAGATGCCTATGAGAAAGCGCTTGCGGCTCGGGATATTGCGGAACGGGAACTTACGCTATCAAAGACCGGTGCCACAAAAGAGGATATTCTTATACAAGAAGCGGTCATTCTTGAAGCTCGTTCTCAAATTGATCTTTATAACGCAGAGCTTTCAAAATATTCGATTCGTGCGCCCTTTTCCGGAGTAGTTGCCGATCTTGATGCGGAGGTCGGGGAAACGGTTAGCGCGGGAAGCCCTGTCGTATCTCTAATTTCTCGCGCCCGTTTCGAGATTGAGGCATTTGTTCCCGAAGTTGATATTGCTCGAATAAAAAAAGGCGCGTTGGCGAGCGTTACACTTGACGCCTACGGCGAAGACGAAATGTTTGCGGCGACCGTCGCCGATATTCGGCCTACCGCGACAATCCTTGAGGGCGTGCCAACATATTTAACCACATTCATTTTTGCGAACGATGACCCGCGCATACTTTCCGGCATGACCGCGAATGTTGAAATTATTGTTGATGAGAAGAAGGGTGTTCTTGTTGTTCCCCAGAGAGCGATAGAGAGCCGTGATGAGAATAAATTTGTCCAAGCGCTTATTTCCGGTGAAGTCGTTGAGATTGAGGTTACGACAGGTTTGCGAAGCGCGGAGGGCGAAATCGAAATTGTTTCAGGATTGCGCGAGGGCGATAAAGTCCTTGTGTCGCCGCGGTAAAAGATATGCCATTGATTGAAGCCAAATTGGTAAAAAAAAATTATCCCGACGGGACGGAGGCGCTTCGAGGCATTAATCTAAAAATAGAAAAGGGAGAATTTGTCGCTATTATGGGTCCTTCAGGATCGGGTAAATCCACCTTGCTTCATATTCTCGGGTTTCTCGACTCACTGTCGGATGGCGAGTATTTTTTCAAAGGAGTGCTGTCTTCAGAATACTCGGAAGATGAAATGGCAAAGTTACGCAACACCCGCATCGGCTTTGTTTTTCAAATGTTTAATCTTTTGGCCCGAACATCGGTCGCGGACAATGTGAAATTACCGCTTCAGTACTCGAATGTTCCCGAATCGGAGTGGCAGGATCGCGTAAATCGCGCAATTGAATCCGTAGGTCTTTCTCATAGGAAGGAGTTTGAGCCATCAAAACTTTCCGGGGGAGAAAAACAGCGTGTTGCCATCGCGCGAGCGCTCGTCAACGATCCCGAGATAATTTTTGCCGATGAGCCGACGGGAAATCTGGATTCACGTTCCTCCGCGGTGATCCTTGAGACACTTTCAAAACTTCATGCCGAAGGCCATACGATCATCTTGATCACTCACGAGACCTTTACCGCGGAATATGCCGAAAGAATCGTCAGGCTCCGCGACGGAAAAATCGAAAGCGACGAGCGGGTAAAAGCGCGGCGAAAAAACGGGGAGGAATTCGTTAAATAAAAGAATATGAATATCCGAGACAGTTTTACGACTTCTACAAAGGCGGTAACGGCGAACAAAACCCGCTCGGCGCTTACCGTTCTCGGCATTGTCATTGGCATCACTTCGATCATGCTCATTGTTTCCATCGGAAGCGGTGCGCAAAATTTGATACTTGGGGAAATAGGCGGACTTGGCGCGGAGACGCTTGTAATTCGGCCCGGCCGAGAACCGAAGGGTCCTTCTGACTTCGGGCAGACGCTTTTTGCCGATTCTCTGAATGAACGGGACGCCACATTATTGCGAAGAAAGGAGAACGTGCCCGATCTTGTCGATATCATGCCGTCCGTCCTCGTACCCGGTTCGGTAAGTTATGGCGGCGAAACATATGGCGCGCAGGTGTTTGGAGGATCCGCTCGATTTTTTTCCGAAGCGTTCGACATTTTTCCCGAACGCGGGTTTCTTTTTACTGAAAGCGACATTCGTTCGAAGGCAACTGTTGCCGTCATCGGATCGAAAGTGGAAGACGAACTTTTTGGAGAGGAGAGCGCAATCGGCAAGAGCATTACGATCAGAGGAAAAAAATTCCGTGTTATTGGCGTGCTTCCCAAGAAAGGGCAGGTCGCATTCATTAATTTTGACGAGACCGTGATTATTCCGTACAGCACTGCGCAGTCATATCTTCTTGGGATTGATCACTATCACGAGATGATCGCCAAGACGCGCGGACCTGAATATGTGGAATCGGCGATCGTCGACATTACGAGGACGCTTCGCGATTCGCACAATATCACTGACCCGAAAAAGGATGATTTTTACGTGGTGACCCAGCAAGCCCTTGTGAATCAGATTAAGACGATCCTCGGCGCGCTCACCGCTTTTTTGTCCTCAGTGGTCGCCATCGCGCTTGTCGTTGGAGGAATTGGAATTATGAATATCATGCTTGTTTCAGTAACAGAGAGAACGCGAGAGATTGGACTTCGAAAAGCACTTGGCGCGACGCGAAAAGATATCATGCGGCAGTTCCTACTGGAGGCGATCATTCTGACGTCGCTTGGGGGACTCATTGGAATTTTTTTGGGAGCTGTACTTTCATTTCTCGCTTCCATCGCCCTTCAAAAATTCGTGAGCGCGTCCTGGGCGTTTTCATTTCCATTGGGTGCGGCAGTCTTGAGTTTGCTTGTTTCGGCTGGTGTGGGGCTTATATTCGGGCTATATCCCGCTCGAAAAGCCGCGAGCAAGAGCCCTATGGAGGCGCTTCGGTATGAATAGCTGATATGGTCGGGACAGAATCGCGTCTGTACGCCGTCTTAAAATTTATATACACTCATTTTATCTATGAATAAAACAATTCCACTGATTTTGGTAGTCGTTGTGATCGTGGCCGCACTCATCGTTGTTTTCTCCGATAAAGATACCGTGAAGCGCGAGGGAGTCGTGGTTGTCGTACGTGCGTCCGAGTTCGTCGTCCGAGAGTTTTCGGGCGATGAATTTGTCGCCATGCATACTGCCGAAACAAAGTTTACGGGTGTTTCCGGACAAGAAATTTCGTCAAGTGAAATAAAAGAAAGCGACGTGATTGAAGTTGTCGGCTACGAAAAAAGAAAAAAAATTGACGCGGTGAGGCTTTCGATACTCGATGAAAAAAGTGATTTTGTGATTACAAAATACGACAAAGATGGCGCGTTCGTCTACCCACTTGCCTCACGCTTCAGTGTAGTCTCGCGAGACGAAATTGGTCCAAATATTTCCTGTGCTCCCTTGACGGCGCTTCAAACGGTAGCGCCAGGTTCCGCTGACGTAGAGATTTCTGTAGTGCGCTATGAATCGGTGGAATCAGGGACGTGCGAGATTGTTTATCAAACGGGAGAAACAATCACAATTATTGTTGCTGATACTGATAACGAAAATGCGCCGATAAATTTTCTTGAGCAAGGAGTCGTTGTAAATGCCGGCAGTGGCGCATACCGTTTTGTCTATGAAGCGCCCGGGGCGCCAGCACTTACGAAGGATTTGAATTTTTTGCCGACGAGTCTTTGCTATGTTGAAAATGCGAAGACTGATTGCTCGCGCCTCATCCTGAAAGACGGGATATCCGCTTTTGTAACCGGGACATTAAGAGTGGGAGGTGTCGATATTGTTATCTTGAAAATAGAGAGTAGAGCAATCGAGGGAAAGGAGAACACAATTAAACTTTTTTATTACAACCCGGACCAGGACAAAGACGCGTCGGGCAATATTCTCTGCTCGTCTAAAGGAGTGGTGGGAGTCGAGAGAGTTGTCCCCCAAGATATTACACCTCGCGCCGCGATCGAGCTTTTGTTGAGAGGTGAACTCACTGTGGCAGAGAGAGATTCCGGTATTGAAACGGAATATCCACTTGAAGGCCTAGAGCTCACGAATACTGAAATTCGCGACCGGACGCTCGTCTTGACCTTTGATGATGCCTTGAACAAGACAACTGGCGGATCATGCAGAGTCGGTATTCTCTGGTTCCAAATTGAAGCAACGGCTAAACAATTTGCTGGAATTGATAAAGTTGAAGCAAACCCGGGGACGCTATTCCAGCCATAAAACAGCCCTAAAAATAAGGCCAAAAAAATACAAAGGTCGAACCTTTGTATTGGGAGTCTATTTTCGTATTAAAAACCGCTCTAAAACAAAAAACCGTCGAGACGGTTTCTAGGGGTTGTAGCTATACAAATTAAGGATTGCAGATATGAAAAACAGAATCGAAGACATAGCATTTGCCCAGTAGAATGATATGTGCTGAGATCGACTAAAGGCAAAAGGTGGAACCATCTTCTGCATTTTTTTATATGCAATCCATGCGCTTAGAAAGGCGGCACTTGTGAAACAGTTGAGAGCGGCGTGTGTCCACGGGTTGATTTCCGCGAATAAGTATATGAGGCCGTGGCCTATCGCCAAAATAACACCGAGAACCATACCACACACAAGGTGTGCCGCCAGAACAGTTTCTTTATCTTGAATTCTCATATGTACCTCCAAATGTATATTAACGTTTACCTGCTTGGTGTCAATTTTTTTCTCTAATATTGCGGTCAGTATACTTCGCGTTGTAGAGAATTGAGGGGCATAAGAGAGATTTTTTTGGCGTCTGCATAATAGAGGCCGAAATTATCAACAAAAATAACCTTAGAAATATATGTAGCAACAATAGCTTAACTTTATGTCGGAGCGCGGCTTGCAGTTTTCGGATCGGGGCGGTTGGAGTTTTCTGCTGTATCCCCAGCTGTATTTCAATTTATATCGTATGATAGGTTCTAAATATGGGTCTTAAACAAGAGCTACAGGCAATAATCGGCGGCGAGGTGATCGATTCCGCAAAAGAGCGTTCGCATTATAGTAGGGACGCAAGTATTTTTGAAGTAAAACCGAAGGTAATTGTGAAGGCGAAAGATGTTCGGGATATTTCTAATCTCGTCCGTTTTGTTTCCGAGGCAAAGAAATCTGGGAAAAAAATCTCCTTGGCACCGCGCGCCGCAGGAACTTGTATGTCCGGCGGGTCGCTGACGGAGTCAATTTCACTCGACGTATTGAATTTAAATTCAATTGGTGAAATAACAGGTGATCGAGTCGCGGTAGGGCCCGGAGCATTTTATCGCGATCTCGAAGACAAGACGCTACTCCAGGGTCTCATTATGCCTGCGTATACGGCCTCAAAAAAACTCTGCACGGTTGGCGGTATGGTGGCCAATAATTCTTCCGGCGAGAAAACTCTTGTCTATGGCGATACTTCTAAATATGTAAAAAAATTGAAAGTGATTCTTGCCGATGGAAATGAGTATGAATTTGGCCCGCTTTCTGCGCCTGAACTTATACATAAAAAACACTTAGGGACTTTTGAGGGGGAGGTGTATCGGAAAATGCATGACATGCTTGACGATCATTTTTCGAAAATTATGGGCGCGCGGCCCGCTGTTTCTAAAAATTCCGCGGGCTATTTATTGTGGGATGTGTGGGACAGGCGGACGTTTGATTTAACAAAACTTTTTTGCGGATCGCAGGGGACGCTCGGTATTATTACGGAAATTGAACTTGCGTTAGTTCCCAAACATACTCACACGAAACTTCTGGTGATTACTCTCGACACACTCGACGTTTTGCCCGAGATAGTGGCAAGAGTGCTCATACATAAACCTGAAACATTTGAGTCTTTTGACGATAATACTTTTAGTTTGGCGGCCAAGTATATGAAGGAGGACACTTCTAAAGTAATCACAAAAAAAGAGGCACTACTGACCCTCATCGCTGAATTTGCTGGAGAGAATGAGGTGGACGCGAATAAAGTTGTCGAGGCTGCGCGCGATGCTCTCAAAGGACTTCCGGTAGAGATGCAAATTTGCGAAACTGACGAGGAGGAAGAAAGTTATTGGAATATTCGTCGTTCAAGCTTCAAACTTTTGCGTGAGCATGTCGAGGGCACACATTCTGTTGCGCCATTTGTTGACGATATCATTGTTCGACCCGAATTCCTGCCTCAATTTCTGCCAAAACTCGAAGCAATTCTCAAAGAATTCAAACTTATCTATACGATCGCGGGACACATAGGGAATGGGAATTTTCATCTTATTCCGCTTATGGACATGACGAGCGAAAAGGATCGCGACGCGATTGTCGAACTCTCCCGTCGGATTTTTGCTTTAGTATTTGAATACAAAGGCTCAATGGCAGGGGAGCATAATGACGGGATTATCCGGACGCCATTTCTCGAGGCGATGTATGGAAAAGAAATTTGCGAGCTGTTTCGAAAGACGAAGGAAATATTTGATCCGCTCAACATCTTTAATCCTGGGAAAAAAGTTGGAGGCACTGTTGAATTTGCAAAAGCGCATTTTGCGAAGAAGAATGAGATGCCGCTCTACTAAGATTAGTATTTGGTATTCAGTATGTAGTATTTAGTATACGAATGCCTAAGCGAAAACCTAAAATTCATACAAGCGAATCATTTGACATATTAATATAATCATGTACAATTATAATCAGATTGGAAAATCACAAAAACGAAAGGAATTAAGTGAAAAAGACAATACGAATTTGGCCCGGAATTGTTGGTATATTCGCTATAGCCACATCGCTTTTCGTGAATTGGTTGTCGACGGGAACCATTTCACCAAAGGCTCTTGTTGTTGACAACCGCTCGGATTTTCAAAAGGGATTGGCGTTTGGTCGGACGGAAGCGAGCAACCTTGTTGCCAAAGCGGAGACGGTGGAATCGTACCTCGGAATCATCCCGTCAGAACAGCACGTCTATTTTTTTCCCTATGCGGGGGATCCTTTCAGAAGGGCACTCGAGATTTTTATTCGCGAGAAGGAAGAGCTCGAGCTCGTTTCCATGGCGGGCGATTCAGAGGGAAATGATCACGGAATTCACGGCTCCGATGTGTCTCGGAATGCCGGTTACTTCGTAGTTTTTCGAAAAAAATAGTTTCACTCTCCAAACCCGCGAGCAATCGTGGGTTTTTAATTACAAAATTTTATATTTTGTTTTCTTACGATATATCGTAAGAAAGGCTGATCTCAAACAGGTCTCAAAAATGGTCAAGCTAGTCTCGAATTTATACGATATATCGTATAAATTTATGTTGGCTGAAAATTATACGTTTTTAACCAAAGGTGAAAGCGTATGCGCGCAGTCCATTTGGTGAAACTATTTCGAGTATGTGATCTTCGGTTTCATCAAACTTTATCAGCTTATAGAGCTGACTTTCTTTAATTTTTACAGAGGAATTCTGAACATCATCACCCGCGCCGGAAGAGATTTCTTTTCCGTCGAGGAGAATTTTTGCCGTTATTTCAGTATCGGCGTCTGCCACGAGAAATACTTCTTGCGCTCTAAATTTAAAAATTATTTTTGAATCGGCACTCATGCTCTCTGCATATTCGGGCGTTATGTTCCACGCGCCATCGAGGTAGAGTTTATTTGGGATGATGTCTGTGTCTGTCAGACAGTCACATTTTGTGACTGTCTGACAGACACAGTTGGCGAGCGAGTCATTTCTTAAAGAGCCGAAATACGTTTCTGGACTGCGCGGTGTTTGAAATGAAATGGGGTTGTCATCTGTAGGAGTTTTTAACGTACCAACAACACCTTCGCGAAATTTTTTTTCATTGAGCGCCTGCACGATCCGGTTTTCCGTTTCTGCGTACGCCCCTTCTCCGATATGGTCGTACACGACATAGCCGTCAATATCAATGAGGTATTTCCTTGGCCAATACTGATTGCCCCACGCGCGCCATGTTGAATAGTCATTGTCGAGTACCACCGGATATTCTATTTTGAAATCTTTTACAGCCTTTTCCACATTGGAGAGCTTGTGTTCAAATGCAAACTCGGGCGTGTGGAGGCCGATAATTTCGAGTCCTTCACCACGGTATTTTTCATACCAGTCGTTAAGGTAGGGGAGCGTCCTCTGGCAATTGATGCAACTATATGTCCAAATGTCGAGGAGCACGACTTTTCCTTTGAGAGACTCAATGGTGATCGGCTCGCCATTTGTATTTACAAAACCGTCGGGAGAGGATATTTCAACAAATTTTTTGTATCGAGCGGCTTTTTCATGAAGAGAGAGAGCTTCACTCGGGGCACTCTCATTTTCATTGTTTGTATCAGGAGTTTTTTTTAATAAAAGCACCCCTCCGATTATGACAGCGATCAAAATTATTCCGGAAATAACTAATTCGGTTTTTTTCATGCGGCGTAACGCTATTCCATTTTTCTCAAAAGTAACTGCTCTACTTTTGTAATATCAAAAATGCCCTGCTCGAGAATGTAGGTCTGGAATTTTTTGTCGAGACCGAAGAGGATAGCGATTCCGACGATTAGAAAAAGCGCGCCGATAATTTTTTTGATTTTGCCGTGAGGGTCTGATAGCGGCACGAGTCGGTCAACCAAACGCTGGCCGACGAGCGAGATCAGTAAAAGCACTAAAGAAAGCCCAATTGCATAGGCGACAAGGTAAAGAAAGCCCAGGGCAAAACTTGCGGGCAAGACTGTGGCGAGAATAATAAAATAAGTCGGACTGCAACTTGAAAAAACGGGCCCCAGAGCAAGTCCGATCACGATGTCGCCGGAGAGGCTTTTTTTGTTATACCCTTTGCCGAGAAGAATGTTTGATTGCTGGTAGGTTTTTGAAGCAAATGGAAGTAATTCCCATATTTTTGGAAAGAGAAGCGTGAGTCCGAATATGATGATGATGCCCCCGGAGAACCATTTCCAAAAATTTGGCGGAATATCAATAAGCGCCGTACTCCACTTCAGGATAAGGGTAAAAAGCACAACCGATACCGCAAGTGAAGCGGTGATGATATAAGGTCTCAATCTCTCACGAGGATTTGCCAGAGAACCGCCAATGATGACAGGTAAAAGGGGAAGGATACATGGCGCCAATACCGTTAGTATTCCAGCTACGAATGATATAAATAGTAAAGTCATTGGAACGTTGTGAGCTCTATAGAGAATTGGTTTTTTGTCTTGACTGCTTTGGTTTGCACGCGGGCGGTTTATTATCTGCGATTATTTTATTTCTGCGACAATGCTCGAAAGTGATGGGCTTCCCGTCCACTTTTTTATTAGGTTGCCACGTGAGTCAACCTGCACAAGCGTATGTTGGTACGTTACTGCGTACTTTTGCTTTAGAGCGGTTTCGGTGTCGTAATTTGTTTTAAGAATGTGCACACCGTCGGGAATCGAATTTATATTCGAATTGATGTTGGATTCGAGAGCGCGACATGTGGGGCACCATGATGCATGAAAGAAGAGAACGACGCTTCCGTTCTCGGCAAGGGCAAGTTTTGAAGATTGGTAATTTTCGTATGTTCCGCTTGCGAGTGTTTGAGCTGAACTATCTTTTTCTGTATTTTGAGGCGTCGTTGGAGCGGGTGGTGTCTTTGTTTGCGAAGAATCCGAAACTGTGCCCGGCGTAACAGACGTAGCGCTCGCATCCGCCTCGGTTTCGCTAGGCGTCTTCGTCGTGGCGTCCCCATCTTGTTTTGTCATGGCGTCTTCGCTAATCTCCGTCGTTGAGTCTTCTGTGAGAGACGGGCTTATTTTTTCATCTTCGGGGCCGTACCACAGGACCGTGAGAATAAGGGCAATCGCGATAATAACAATAATGATTAGCCAACCAAAACCAGCGCGTGTGTTTGATTTCATAAAATTCCAAATAAAATATAACTTTATCGTATTCCTTTATGCCGAAATGTAAAGTGCTTAGAGCCTGTTTAGAATCTAACCGCAAAAAACAAAGATAAATACTGCTTGTCTCCCGAAATACCCAAAATTTTGCTACAAATTGCATATTTTTCGTCAGCATATCTCGATATGCTTCCTCAAAATCTGCAATTTTCGCAATTAATTTTGGATATTTCAGTAAGACATTAGATTCTAAACAGGCTCTTATGTCGCGCATCGGCTTTCGACTGTGGACAAATATCGAGCGGAGATTACCGTAATTGGGTATTCTGTATGGAAGTATTATATGAATTTTAAACATACCGGAAAATTTGTGCTCGCCACGGCGTTCGCGGTGTTTTTCGTGTTTTCAATTCTTGGTATCCATAACGTAGTTACATCGTCCGGGGGAGTTGCGTTTTTTGGTCGCGTCGCTCGCGATATTAAGAATTCTTTTCATTTTGGCCTAGGTTTTCTTTCAAATTCGCGCGCCGCTGTTTTGGGCGCGGGGTCAGAACTTATTCTGAATTGGCAGTTTGATGAATTTGGCGGATCGCTCGCCTCAGACGCTTCGAGCAATGGACGACATGGAAACGTGTCCCTGGAGAATCCCTTTACTTATATCGCGAGAGATTTTCGCTCCATACAATTCAACGGATCCAATCTCTACGTCTACAACCACGCGTTGCCGGCGCAATCCGGCGATTTTTCCGTGTCTTTATGGTTTAAGACAAACGCAGGCGGTACGGTTTTTGAGTATGCTAATTCGTCGAATTCTGGTGTCAGACTATATTTTGAAAATGAAATACTGAAGATGGGCGGTAGTGGCGGCCCGTCAACAGTGCTCTCCCAGGGGGTTGATATAGCTGACTCAAAATGGCACCATGCCGTAGTTTTGCGGAGCGGCTCTCTCTATCGGCTGTATGTGGACGGCGTGCTTGTGGGAGAGAGGAGTGGCTCTATAACCTCATACAGTAAATTTAATGTTGGAAATACGACATCGAACACTGAATATTTTAATGGATTTATTGACGAAGTCAGGGTCTATGGACGCGCTCTTTCGGTGTCAGAAATTTCGGAAATTCACAACGAATTGGTCGTTCGTTCGGCGGCTTATTGGAATTTTGACAATTATCAGGGCGGGGATGTGGCCGATTTGAGTGGAGGCAACAATCTGGGCCAACTCTCCGGGTCGCCACGCGCCGTTCCCGGCAAATTTGGGCTCGGGCTTTTTATGGACGGCGCAGATAACAATAATTTGGGGCACGTCAATGTCGCATCGTCGGATGATCTTGTGGTGGTCAACTCTGATGTATCCATGTGCATGTGGATAAAGCGCACGGGAAATAAAGAGGGCGGACTTGCAGGAAAGGGATTTGGCGCGGTGCACTACACCTACGGACTTTATACTCTAGCGTCGGGAGAGGTCATCATACTTCTCGGCAATGCCAATGCCGCAACGCCCGTGCAGGCGTCGCTTGCGACCGAATACATACTTCCTTTGAATACATGGGCTAATGTTTGCCTCACGATTGACGATGTCGGGTCGTCGACAAATGTCGAATTGTGGGCGGATGCACAAAAACGTTATTCAATCGGAAATCAGACTCGAATCGGCGACAACGGTACTGGTTTTGCTATAGGCTACGGCGCGAAGAATGGTTTTACGGCTTTGACGCCGATAGCCGTGTTTGATCAGGTTGAGATTTTTCGGCGAAAGCTTTCCGACAATGATATTCAAAAACAATTTCAGCAGGGCTCCGAGCCGGTTCTCTCCGGGGCAATGCCGTCCGGAATCCTTCCAGCAAATACGACATCGGCGACGCTTCGCATCAATTCAAATCAAGCCGCGACGTGCCGCTACAGTACTATACCGAACATAGATTACGAAGCTATGGTGCAGACATGGAGTACGACGGGCGGGACGGCGCACGCCAATCCTGTGGCGACAGTTGATGGAGAGCAATATACGTACTATGTGCGTTGTGAAAATAGCATAGGCGTTTCAAATATTATTGACACCCCGATACAATTTTCGATTGCTCCCAAAGCGCTTGTTCATCTCGATTACAACGAGGGGACGGGAACGGCAATTACAAATCGAGGCACCCTCGGAGGGACTTTTTCAAGGACAAATCCTATACCAGCGTGGAGTTTGAATGCGCCCGCAAATATCGGCGCCGGAAAATCACTTGATTTTGGGACGATTGTGGGAGCAAATGTTGTCGAGGGTAGCGCACCGCTTTCCGGTTTGGGAGGACTTGGTTCTTTGACGATTACGGGGTGGGTGAATAATAAATCCCCGACGACGGCATTGGATGGAAACAGAGTTGTGTCGTGGCTGAACAGCGGCCGAAATGCCGGAGCCGAACTCGTACTTCTGTCAGACGGCAGTTTGAAGTTTGCCGTAAATCAAGCTCCCGACTGGTTCACGCCTTCAAGCAGTGCGGGTAAAATTTCAACGGACTCTGCGTCGCCCGCGGGAAATTGGAGATTTTTTGCCGTTACATATGATGGGGCACTGCCTTCAAACACCACACAATTTTATTTTGGATCAGAAACCGTGGACGCGCTTTTTGATGTTGCAAGGTCATACGCGCGCGGTTCTGTCGCTTCGAATGTCGGCACATTTGCGTCGGGAAACGCCAATGCGGCAAATCGGCCGGTTAGCACCGATGCGATGTTTAGGGGGATAATGGACGACGTGCGAGTGTACGGCAGGGCGCTTAGTCTCGAAGATATTATTATGATTCAGCGAGGCACTTCACCCGCTGTGGTGAAATCAACCGTAACTATCTCAAACCCCTCTTCCGGAGGAGGCTCGGGCGATTACACGACCGGACTTGTGAGCCGCTGGAAATTTGAATCGAATGCGCAAGATTCAGTCGGGACAAATCATGGTTCAGCCCTCAATGGTCCGACATACGGAGCTGGGAAAGACGGCAATGCGATTTTCTTGAACGCGACACAAACAAATCAGGAGGTAAGTATAGCGGACGCCGGACTACCAAACTTTAATGCGGGAGCCCCTTATACTATTAGTACGTGGTTCAATGCGACGAGTTATGAGCCTTATCAGGCACTTTTTGATAAAGGACAGGGAGGGACATCTCGCGACTACAGTTTTTTTATAAGTTCTCCGACGGGAGGATGGAACGCATATGGAAAACCGTCAAATGCCGGTGCGGCATGGTCCGTAGGTACCCCAGGGTTCACGTCAGGCGTCTGGCATCATTTTGCGGCGGTAAGAAATGGCACGAGTGTCGATGTCTATCTCGATGGTTCAAAGAAATTTACTGCACCCGCTTCAACTAACGATGATTCAGGAGGACGCTTATCGATCGGAGCCAACCCGACCGGCGGCGGCGCAAGCTGGAAAGGAGGAATTGACGACTTTCGGATTTACACCGGCGCACTTGACGCAACAAAAATAAATCAAATTATCGCAAGCGCCGGCAGTGCGGGTGCGGGCGATGGTTCCGGGCGTGTTAGCGCCGATGTGATTTCCGATAGCGGACCGATTGACTGCGCTTCAGGCAATATCGGTCTTTGTATTGGACAATTCGATCAGGATACGTCGGTTCAATTCAGCGCGATTCCTGATGCGGGATCACAATTTATTTCATGGGGAGGAGATTGCAGTGGATCGCTTACTAATTGTCCTTTGACGCTGAATTCGGATAAAAATATTACCGCTCAATTTAGCCAAGCTCCTGCTGGCTCGGGCGCCATAAAAACGAAAAGAGTCGGCGAGGATTTCAACATGATATCGGGTACTACGTATGCCATAGACGGCGGTGCGCCGTCCGGCGTAAACGATTCATATACCGATGGAATATCCACTGGACAACACACGGTATCCGTAACTGATCTCGCTGACATGCAGGAAGCGGTCTTTGTATGTACTTATCCTCTCGGCGGAACAGTTTGCGGAAGTGTTAATGAGGGAGATTATTCGACTGCGTCAATCATGTGCGGTGTAAATGGCGCGTGTCAGGTGGAGGTGAATGTCTCGGTCAATACCGTTACAAAAGTCGTTGTTCGATATACGCTACGCCAAGTAAATCTCGACGTTTCTGTTCTCGGCGGTGCGTCGGGCGGCGACTATACCGATTTTCTTGTTGCTCATTTTCCGCTCGATTGGTATGAATCCGCATATCCGACGAAAGTAGATAATATTGTCCTCGGCGGAGAGTGTGTAGGTTCAAACGGCGCTACGTGCGCTCAAACATACAATTCGCCCACTGTTGTCGCGGGAAAACTGCCCACACACTACAAAGCCTTTTCGTTTAACGGGGGGAGCAATCAATATATTGATGCAGGCAATTACCCGTCGTATGGCTCTGATTACACAGCATGGACTACTTCCGCTTGGATAAAAGTTCCCGCGGACGCAACGGGCGCGGGGTCGAGTTATAGAAGTATTATGGCGAAGCAAAGCGCGTATGGAATGTTTCTAAAAGACAATCGTTTGTACGTGTATGACTGGGGGGCAAACCAAGAATATGCCGCTTCCGGCGCGCTCTTAAATGATAACTTATGGCATCATGTTGCTTGCAGTTACCAAAGCGGTGTTACGAGTGGCACGAAATGTTATGTAGATGGCGTGAATGTTCTTTCGGGTAAAATAACGGTCGCAAATCACAATCAGTCGCTTGAAATCGGACGCGGGGGAGATGTGGGGCAATATTTCAGAGGCGTGATTGACGATTCACGACTTTATTCGGCGGCGCTTACAGCGGCCCAAATTCAGCAAATTTATAGTTCCAGTTCGTCTTGTAGCGGAAGTGTTACCAGCAATATAGGTGGTATTAACTGTTCCCCGACGGGAGGGGTTTGTACGGGTCTTTATGATCAAAACACCTCTGTAACTTTGACTGCAAACCCGAATCCTGGATGTAAGGTAACGTGGGGAGATGCCTGCACCATATTTGTTTCGTCGGCAACGTGCCAGCTTACACTTTCGTCATATAGTTCAGTGCTTGCGACATTTAGCCAAGGCGAGGAGTCTTCTGGAGATACTACTCCACCGGTTGTTTCTCATTCCGTTCCGCCAATTCTGCCTGCCGGAGAAAAAACAAAAACATTATCAATTAGCACGGACAAGCCTTCGACTTGCAGGTACGACACATCCTCTTCTTCGTCGTATGGTACGATGACCGGTACATTTTCGAGTTCGGGTGGCCTAAATCATTCCGCGAGTTTGACGCTTGCTTGCAGTGATCAATCATATACTTACTATGTCTCGTGCAGTGATGCGTCAGGCAACATATCGAATCCGCTCGGGATAACTTTTAGTTACGCGACTCCGGCCCCGACTAACTTTATTGTCGGCCAGAGGGTTACCACCACAGCGAACGCAAATGTGCGCGCATCACAACAATCTGTCTGCGTACCGCCTTCGGGAGTACAATCGAAAGGCAAAAGAGGTGTAATCGAGACCGCTTATAACCCGGCACTGCACAATAAAGACGGCTACGTTTGGTGGAAGGTGGACTTTGATACCGATCCGGATGGGTGGGTCGTCCAAGACAACCTTACAGTTTATCGCCCGCCCTCATTTTATTTTGAGGAACGATGATTCGTGTCGAGAGCGCGGTCTTTCTTATTGTAGTTATTGTGGTTGCGGTTATTATTTGTATTAAAATTATTTTCCCATGAAATCAATTAGCCATCTTTTGATTATGATGGTAGCGGCGCTTGGAGCGAGCTATCTTTTACCCGGTGTCGCAATCTCCGGAATCGCTTCCGCTCTAATCCTCGCTTTTGTTCTTGGTGTCTTAAATTATTTTGTAAAGCCTCTGTTGATTATTTTGACTTTGCCGATAAACATCCTCACTTTCGGGCTTTTCACTCTTGTTGTAAACACTGTGATTATTTTGCTTGCCGAAGTGATAACACCGGGTTTTGAAACTGACGGTTTCTTCTCCGCGCTACTTTTTGGAATTATCGTGGCTCTTGTCGCGTATATATTGCATAAGATTTTTTAAATCATGGGTCATGTACAAACAAAAAGAGGAAATATTATTGCGTGGATTGTCATCCTCCTCGTTTTTGCATGCGGTATTTGGTTGTTGTTTTCAAGGGACGGCGCGACTCCGATAGACGAAAGTTCAACGTGGAAGGAATACAGAAATACGAAATACGGGTTTGAAATGAAGTACCCGCCGGGATGGGAAGTTACAGAAAAATCCGATAATATTTCCGGGCCGTGGTTTACAATTTTTGACGCGAGCGAAACGCCAAAGGTGAATCCGCCGCCGTATGATCATTTTACAAATCAATCTCACGTGTCGTTGTATCCGAACGGCATACCGACCGAAGGCGTTATAGGGACGAGCGCAACATCATCGGTCGAGTTCCCAATTTCCTTGAATCAGGCGCGCGATTATTTGCTTGAGAATGGATCGGCGTTTGCTACATTTGCCTCTCCTAAATCCGCCCCCGCTTCGTGGGGTCCGGCGGGTTTTATCTGGATGAGGGTCCGTGTTCCGGATTTGAGGGAAGCGTGTGAGCGGGGAGGGAAGGAAATATCAATTGAATTTTGCGACCCGCTTGGAGGGGAGGATGAAATCGTGCGGTATGGCAGTGTGGATGAGGATATATACGAAATCGAGAAACAAATCATTGCAACATTGCGTTTTTTTGAAACTGCGGTCCCAAATCCCGGCGAAAATATACACGTGGATATCCCGGAGACCGGTAGTGTTGTTACAAGTCCTCTTATCGTCGAAGGCACAGCACGCGGGAGCTGGTTTTTTGAAGGAATATTTTCTGTTGCGATCGTTGATCAATATGGAAAAGTGCTTGGGCAAGCGAGCGCGGAAGCTTTCGATGATTGGAGGACGAACGAGTTTGTTTCATTTCGCTCCGAGATTTCTTTTTCCGCCGCGCCTCAAACAAATTTGAGACTCGTGCTAAGTAAAATGAACCCGTCAGGGTTGCCGGAGAATTCAGAGCAAAAAGTCATTCCTCTTGTTGCACAATAGTGTCTGCGTCTAACCCGATTTGGCACCTTGTTTTGGGGCCGAATTATCGCTATTATTGGGGCATGAATGTTGATTACGCTCGCGTCAAAGTCGTCGTCTTTGATATTGACGGTACATTGACACAATCCAAGAGTGAAATTTTTGAAACGACCTCTCGACTTCTGTGCAGTCTGCTTGATCGCTGTGATGTTGCAATTATTTCTGGTGCCGGTCTTGAACAATATAAAAAACAGATTCTAGATTTTCTGAATTGCCGAGACCTTTTTTCTCATCTACATCTGTTCCCGACAAACGGGGCGAGTTATTTGAAGTGGAACGGTCATGACTGGGAGTACGTATATCGGGAAATTTTCTCCGAATCCGAGAAAGAGAAAATTCGTGCCGCAATTTGCGACATCGAAAAGAAGCACGCCGATATTTTTGATGATTCTCCAAGCGGGCCGAGACTCGAGGATAGGGGTTCTGCCATGACCTTCTCCGTACTCGGGCAGGACGCTGATTATGATAAAAAGCAATTATGGGATCCTGAAGGTAGTCGCCGCGCCATATTAGCGGCAGAGCTTTCTCGGCATCTTTCGGAATTCGAAGTACGAATCGGCGGCACGACATCGCTTGATATCACGCGTCGCGGAGTGGACAAAGCATACGCAATAAGGAAAATTCAGAACTATCTTGGCGTTTTGCATGATGAGGTTCTTTATGTGGGTGATTCATTTGGCGAATTTGGTAATGATAAGCCTGTTGAATCAATGGGAATTCGTGTGGAGAAAGTGCTCGGCCCGCATGAGACGGAGCGACTTATAGAAACCATAATAAACAGTTCAAAATGAAGCTATCATTAAGCGATGAGCATGCTGAAGCTCTGCGGGAGCTCGCCGTCAGTCTCGGTGGGCATCTTGCTTTGATTTCAAAACCCAAAGCCGCAGATATCTTTGTTCTGAAGATGAAGGGGCTTGTTCGCGAGATACGCGCTCTTTATAAGCAACTTGCCCGCGAAGGGAGTCCGCGGTATTACGAGAACCACGAACTTGAGCTGATTCTGGATAACTTCTACATCATTGAGGGCGCTAGCATTGAAATTGAAAGGGATTTTGCGCGTAAGGACATTCGAAAACTGCCGCAGATTGCGCGGGCTAGCGGTCGTCCGATTCCTCGATCTTATTTTATTTTGTCTGAATATTTGCGCTTTACGAATGACAGTATCGACAAGACTTCTTTGAAGCTCTTTTTAAAGCTCTATCAAGGCAGATCTCCTCTTAGTATTCGAGAACTGGATTGGCTGCCATTTATGTTTCGAGTGTTGTTACTCGAGGCTACGCGTAATGAGATGCGGATGGCACTTGATACGCTATCTCAATTTCGCCAAGCGGAAGAATGTTATAAAGAGATTGAGGGTGAGCTTGAGAGAAAGACCGATGTGGGAAAAATTACTTCAAGGCTTGCTAAGGAGTATGGAATAATCCCGACGCATTTTGGACTGTATCTCGTGGATCGACTTTCGGATTCCGGTGCGGGTACGAGGCCGCTTTTAAAATGGTTGCGGCTCAATCTTGAAAAACAAGGACTCGGCGCAGAGGCGCTTGTTCACCGGGAGAGCGGTATTAGGGCGGCGGGTGCAAAAAATGTCGGTAATATTATTGACAGTCTTCGCTGGTTAAATCAAATACGTTGGGATTTGTTTGTAGAAGAAATTGACACGATCGACAGAATTTTGGCCCGAGAGGCGCACGCATCCTATATTTTGATGGATTCGCGTTCGCGCGGGCTTTATCGAGCGAGAATCGTCGAGCTCGCTGATGCGTCCGGTATTCTTGAGGCAGAAATAGCGCGAACGGCCGTTAAGCTCACCGACGAAAGCCAGCAGAAAAAAAGTACTGACGCACTTGCCGCGCTACGCACTCATGTAGGGTATTACCTGCTAGGAAAAGGCAGGAAAATACTGGAAGAGAAGATTTCTTACCGTTCGCCGTATCGGGAAAAGATTTCTCTATTTATGAAACGGTACCCGGGATTAATATATTTCGGACTTATTGGAATTATTCTGATCGGTTCAATATTTTTTATTATTCCACTTCTTGTCGCCAGCGTCTCCGGTAGCCCAATGATGTTCTGGATCCTCATTGTCATGGCTATCTCATTTTTCTTTGGGAGCGAGTGGGCGCTATCTATCGGTAATTTTGTGTTCATGAAAATTGTTAAGGCCGAGCGATTACCTCGCCTTGACCTTCACCGGGGTGTCGGGAACGCGCGCCGCACGTTCGTGGTAGTACCTTCAATGTTTCGCGATGAAAAAAGCGTCGAAGTACTGTTACGAAAAATTGAGACATATTTTCTCGGCAATAATGACGACAACATTTACTATGCATTACTCCTCGATTTTAAGGATGCGGATGCCGCAGAATTGGCTAGCGATCAGCGTATCACTGGATACCTGGCTGGCGGAATACAACGGCTGAATGAAAAATATCCTTCCAAGACGGCGCGATTTTACGGTCTTTATAGAAAGAGGCTGTGGAATTCGTCGGAGCGAGTTTTCATGGGTTGGGAGCGGAAGCGCGGCAAGCTTCGAGAATTCAATCGTCTGCTTAGGGGCGCCGTCGATACGTCGTATGGAAATGCCGACGATATCAGAACAGTCGGTTACGTCCGTTATGTAATAACTATTGATGAAGATTCTGAATTACCGATTGAATCAGCGTCGGCCTTGGTCGGTTGCATCAGTCATCCGTTAAATACTCCAATTCTATGGGGCGGTAGTGTAATTCACGGATGGGGAATCATTGAACCCCAAATCACGTATCGCTTGAGCGTGGCCTATAAGTCGCTTTTTTCATCACTTCTCTCTCACGCGGTGGGCATTGATTCATATTCTGCGCCGATTGCAGACGTGTACCAAGACCTCTTTGGGAACGGAATATTTTATGGCAAAGGGATTTACGACATTGACGTTATTGAGCAGACGATGGGCGATTCAATTCCAGAAAATAAGATATTGAGCCATGATCTGTTAGAAGGAATTTATGCGCGCGTCGCTCTTGCAAGCGATGTACAGGTTTTTGACGGATTTCCTTCGCGGTATCATGAGTACGCTATTCGCGGAGCGCGCTGGATTCGAGGTGATTGGCAGATCATTTCGTGGCTGTGGAGACGAGCCGTGATGAACGGAAAGATTATTCCCCGGGCAAACTTCGTCGACCGTTGGAAAATCTGCGATAATCTTCGCAGAAGTCTCACTCCAATCGCCGTGGTGGGAACGGTGATCGTCGGCGCCTTAGCCCAGATTAATTCATTTGCGTGGTATCTGCTTCCAATCGCCACCCTTGCGGCGCCTTTTGCGCCGGGATTTTTTTTCGACCTCCTTCGGTTGAATGAACGGGAAAGTCTTTATGATAAGTTGCGAAATAGCATTCGGCACAGCAGGAATGTTCTATTACAGATTATCTTGAGGATTTGTTTTTCTCTGCACCTTTCGGCTATTGCGGCGGATGCTATCATCCTTTCGCTGTATCGGATGATAGTCTCAAAACAGAATCTTTTGGAGTGGAAGAGCGCGCACGAAGTCTCGGCTAGTTCTCGGGGGACTTTCATTGAGATGACTTCGATCATGTGGCTCTCGCCGCTAGTCGGAATGTCTCTCGCCTCCACTCTGTTTCTTTTAGGTACCCCCATACATTGGGCGCTTTTCTTTTGGCTAAGCGCATGGTTTTTTGCGCCGCTAGTGGCCTACATCGTAAGCATTCCGCAGAAATCACGCAGTCGGCTTTCTCGACGGTCGGAAAATTTTCTTAGAAAGCTGGCTGTACGGACCGCCACTTTTTTTCTGGAGAACGCAGGAAAGGATTTTCATTTTTTGATACCCGATCACGTTGATGAGCGTGAGAGGGTGCGAGAGGAGCGCATTGCCACTTCCCCAACAAATATCGGCATGATGTTCACCGCTTGGTATGCATCCTTTCGATTCGGGATTCTCTCTCTCAGCGGACTTTTAAGGCGAACGGAAATGGCCTTGGAGTCGATGGAAAAATTACCTCGCTTCCGCGGACATTTTTATAATTGGTACGACATACGCTCTCTCACTGTTTTGCCGCCGAAGTACATTTCTACTGTTGATAGCGCGAATCTGATAGCGGCACTTATCATGTTTCGTTCGGGGTTACAGAAATCTTTGAGTGAACCTATCGTTTCTTCGGACGTGGGGCGCGGATTCCGTGACCTTTTTTCGGTGATACTTGATGAAATAAAAAATATTACTCGTCGTCATCTGCTTACAAAAAAAGAAAAATACGCTTTAAAGAATATCGCATCGTTTCTTAAATTAATATCAAAAAGTATTAACGATATAGTTTTGTCCAACGACGTATTTTGTCTTAGCCGTTCGATAAAAAAGACTGGCGAAGACATGGCAACACTTCAGGTTTTGCGTGAGAGGCTCGAGATTGCGAGAAGTTCTCGTGGCGACACTGCGGATGAGAGAAGAGTTGCGGTGCATATGAACCATGTTATCTCTCTCGTAAACCTCTGCACTCTGTTGTTTGAGGAAAGTGCGCTTTTTTTGAAGGGTCTTACTGGATATGCCGCAACTTTGGAGTCCTTACCGCTTTCGTGCGAGCGGCAAGCCAGTCTCTCTTCGGTCAAGCAGATACTTAATGATCTCATTTCACCCATACCGTCAATTTGCTCTCTGGCTGACGGCGAACTTCTAAAGAAATTTAACGAGGCGCGGTTCGGGGAGCTACTTCGACTTGCTGATGCGGCTGGCGAGGAGAAAGAGGACCTGCGCCGGTGGCTTCTGATTTTTGAACGTTCATTAGTGGAAAGTCAAAACGAGGCACGAGAGGTTAGAAAAAAAATCGAACAAGTTTTGAGCATTGCGGAGAAGTACATTGATTCTTCGAGGTTTGATTTTTTGTATAACAAGGAACGCGGCCTCCTCCATATTGGGTACAACGAGACGCAGGGTGTTATTGACGGCTCATACTATGATTTTCTTGCGTCCGAGGCGAACGCGGCTAGTTACCTTGCCATAATGAAGGGCCACGTTGAAAAAAAACATTGGTTCTTTCTTTCTCGAAAGCTTGTCCGAACTGGCGGCGTGGCGGCACTCGCTTCTTGGGGAGGATCGTTATTTGAGTATCTCACTTCACTTATTTTTTTTGACGTTCACCCGGAAAGTCTCCTTGGCAAAACGGCATCCCGATCAATACGTGAGCATATGAGATATGCAAAAAAGAATGGTATCCCATGGGGTATGGGCGAGTCTGCCCAGTATGAATTTGATGTCGCCGGTAATTATCAGTATCAGATACACGGTGTCCCGTCTCTCGGTCTAAAACGCGGTCTCGAGGAAAGGTTGGTAGTCTCGCCCTATACGAGCGCGCTGGCGCTTCCTTTCGCACCACTTCATGCTGTGCGTAATCTTCGGAGGCTTGTAGATGAAGGAGCGGTTGGAAAATACGGTTTTTATGACGCGGTAGAATACACGAAATTATCGCGGGGCAGAAAGAGGGATTTCGCGAAGATTTATTACGCGCACCACCAAGGTTTTATTTTGGCAGGTATTGCGAATTTAGTTTTCGCCGGTGAATTGCAGAATCTTTTTAAGAATGATCCGAGGGCAGAGTCGGCGGATATTCTTCTCGAGGAAAAAATGCCTAATATGTTTGCCACAAAGATTCCAAAAGGCGTCCTACAGCGATTTACTGCGGTGAAGAAGACGGTTGATATCGGACTTGATACAAAGCGATACATTCCTGTAAAGACAGATATACCTCGGTATGCCTTGATCTCAAACGGTACCTACGGTGTTGGAATTAGTAATGCCGGCGGCGGGTGGAGTCGTTGGAACGGAGTTTTTCTTACGCGATATCGTTATGATTCAACAAGAGAGGATTACGGTACATATATAAAAATTACCGATAAGAAGACGAGTGCGTCTTGGTCGCCTACGTTGTTGCCACAGAAGACTTTTGGAAAAAAGAGTAAAGTAATTTTTCAGGAAAACAGGGCGGAATTTTATAAGTCAAACCAGGATATAGATTCGATACTTGAAATAATGGTTCATGACGGCGATGCTGTTGAATTTCGCCGCTTGACCCTCTTCAATAACTCAAAAGATTCGAAAGAAATAATTATAGAGACACGCGGCGAGGTCGCACTTTCAGGCGAGAGAGAGTGGGCGCAACACCCGAATTACGAGATGCTTTTTGTATCATCCGAGTTTATCAGTGAAGAATCATTCCTTCTTTTTTCTCGGCGTAGTGGAAAAGATCGATCAAAAAAAATATTCTTCGCTCATGCGTTGGTTGCCGGAAAGAATTCTCAATTTCTTCGCGCTCTGTCGCACAGAGAGGACATTGTTCGTGAACAGCGCTATGGAATAAATTCTGCCATGCCTGAAGCAAGGCCGCTATACAATCTTGATTCAGCGTTCTCACTTTCGTGCAGTATTCGTCTCGACGCGGGCGAATCCGAAGAAGTGGTCGCGGCTTTTTTTGCAGGAGGAAGCCGTGAGGAAGTCGTACGGCTTGTTCGGAAGTATCGCACGCTAAAAGCCATTGATCATGTATTTATGGAGCAGGCGACTCACGGTCGGCATATTCAATCGTATGCGTTGACACCTGATCAGGGGAAGCATTATCAAGATATTGCCTCGCGACTTTTTGAAGGCGGAAAAGATTTTCGAAAGAGCGTGGTGCGGGGTGGCGGCATACATTCGTTATGGAGAAATGGAATTTCTGGCGACAGACCACTGCTTGTGCTTGCAATCGCTGATATGGAGCGTCTGCAGATGTTAAAGCAGGCATTAGCCGCGCAGTCATATCTAGCGGCAAAGGGAGTTTTTTTCGATGTTGTTGTCATTAACGATCATCCGGCCAGTTACATTCGGACACTTGACGATGAGGTTGATTTTTTGATTCGAAGCGTACGGTCACAGGATGTGTATGCGTCCGCGACTGGAGTCTATCATGTGAAGTCTCACGTCATGATTGAAGGAGACAGAGATATGATAGTGCAACTCGCCGCAATAGCATTTGACGCCGCAGGGGGCAGTTTTGTCGCCCGACCAGAAGCGTTTCGCGTGGCTCGCGAGCTATCAGAAAAAATAAATCCAAGCAAAAAGCCCTACGCGCGCCGTGGCTACCTCAAGCGGCCACGTGGTCTTATGTTTGATAACGGTTATGGCGGATTCTCCGGTGACGGCAGTGTATACACGATTTATACAGACGAGAACATAAAGACTCCGCAACCATGGGTGAACATAATCGCAAATGAACATTTCGGTACGATAGTTACTGAATCTGGCGGGGCGTATACATGGGCAAAAGACAGTTACGACAATAGGCTGACTTCGCGAATTTCAGATCCCGTACGGTTTGAAACCAGCGAGGCTTTATTCTTACGGGATAATCAGACACTTGATTATTGGAGTCTCGCTCCAGAACCAAATACAGATAGGGCTCCATACATAACGACCCATGGCCGTGGTTATAGTTCTTTCCAACATCGTCGCGCGCTTGTGAATACGGAGTTTTCTCAGTTTCTGGCGCCTTCAAGCGCCGCGGCGGCGTCCAAGATACTGCGAGTGAAAATAAATAATGAATCACAGACAAAACGCACATTTTCGCTCATTGCTTATTTCGAGCTTGAGCTTGCTACTGATCGGTTTGGGTCTCATGGAAAACTAAATATTGAATATGATAATTCGATTCGCGCGTTTTTCTTTAGTAATTATTTCAGGAATAATTTTTCATCGCGGAGGGCATTTCTTTGGTCAAGCGAATCAGATATTTCATATACAGGAAGCAAGTTGGAATTCCTTGGAAGACACGCTTCTCTAGCGGAGTCGGCGGGGTTAAACCAAAGGAAATTATCAAATGATTTTGGCAGGACGAGTGATAATATTTTTGCACTTGAACAGGAATTTGCGCTCGGTCCGAAAGAGGAGAAAATAGTCTATCTTTTTTTTGGCGACGCTACTTCGGTTCATGATGGGGCGAGTTACCTTAATGAATCGGCAGTGCCTGAAAAAATCGAGTCGGACTATCAACGTTTACTCGATGATCAACCTTTAAGCGTTTTCATAAAAACGCCCGATCGCGCGCTCGATATCCTTTTTAACAAGTGGCTTCTTTATCAGGTGGACAGCGCACGGTTTCTTGGCAAGACAGGCTTCTACCAGCCGTCCGGTGCGTATGGTTTCCGCGACCAACTCCAAGATTCACTGGCATTTATCTATACTAACCCGGAGAAAACACGAGCAATGATCTTGCGAGCCGCCGTGCATCAGTTTGAGGAGGGCGACGTAATGACGTGGTGGCATGATCATAATAATTTTGGCCATCGGAGCGCTCTTACCGACCAACAGCTTTGGCTTCCGTACACCATCTTGAAATATGTCGGGATTACCGGCGATGATGCGCTGTGGAAACATACTCTGCCATTTTTGGTTGGGGAGCAGGTTGATTTTGGGACAAAAGAACATTGGACCGGTGTGGGGACTAGTACTGATGCATCTTATACGCTTTTTGAGCACGCGCTTCGCGCGATACAGAAAAATCTTGTTTTTGGCTCGCATGGCTTGCCGCTTATAGGTCTTGGAGATTGGAATGATGGATTATCTCGTGTTGGGGCTGAAGGCAAAGGCGAGAGTGTGTGGCTCGCGTGGTTTTTGATATACATTCTTGATCGTTTTATTCCCGTTGCAGAAAAGGAGAATTATGAAAGTGCGAGAATGCTAGCTGATGCGCTGACTAATCTGCGTACCGCCGTAGAAAAACATGGTTGGGATGGCGAGTGGTATAGACGGGCGTATCTCGATAGCGGCACCCCGATCGGGTCAAGGGCGCTTGATGAGTATAAAATTGACTCGGTGGCCCAGTCATGGGCCGCAATTGCGGGCGGCGACGCCGTGCGGGTTAAAAAAGCGCTTAGTTTTGCGTGGAAAAAATTAGAAGAAAATGGAGAAGTCCGGCTTATTGCGCCACCGCTTGCGGAAAGCGGGATCGACCCGGGATATCTTCGTGATTATCCGCCGGGCGTGCGTGAAAATGGCGCACAGTATAACCACGCCGCTCTTTGGCTTGCCGAAGCTTTTTTTAGTACCGGCGACGCACAGAAGGGAATGAAAATTCTTGAAAGTGTGAATCCCATTCTACGCTCGGGTACGTCTCATAAAGCAGAGCGCTATCGTGTCGAACCTTATGTCGTGGCTTCGGATATATATGCGGCACCCTCGTATCCTGGCCGTGGTGGTTGGACTTGGTATACAGGTTCCGCCGGCGTCATGTATCGAATTATTATTGAATCCCTTTTCGGAATAAAGAAAACGGCAGATACGCTTGAGCTAGTGCCGAACGTGCCAAATTCGTGGGACGAATGCTCTATTGCCATACCGCATAAAAACGCCACCTACACGATCTCTATTCGTCGGAGTGCTGACCGAAATGCGAAGCCATACACCTTGTGCGACGGCGAGCTCGTTTCAGGGCCTATCAGACTTCATGCGAACGGCCAGCATTCCATAGAAGTGTTTCTTTCGAAGTAGTCTAGAGAAAACCATTTTTGTCAATGTTTATCGCTTTTATCGCAAATTCCCTTGTAAAGAATCATGACTTATGTAGTATTGGATTGTCGGACGTTTTATATCGGAAATACACACTTCAAATATACTAAATGAAAAAAATTTATCGCTCACGCGAAAACAACGTAATCACCGGTGTCATAGGAGGGATTGGGGAATACTTCAATGTCGACCCAGTATTGCTTCGTCTGTTGTGGATTTTTGTTACTGTCTTCAGCGCCTTTGTTCCGGGGATTGTGGTGTACCTTGCCGCGGTGCTGGTTATACCCAAGCGCCCCATGATGCATCGTGTCCACGAAGAAGATCGTCAAGAGGCGCACGGAAGCACTTTTTAACTTATGAGAAGTCGCCAGCGCGTTACTTTTTGGATTTGCTAACGTCTTACGAAATATATATGAAAACACCATTTTGGATCGGACTCGGAATAATTCTCATCCTCATTGTCGGGGCTTCTGTTTTTTTGCCGATTTTTAACCCTAAGGATATGCCGTCGAGTAAAGCCGAGATTATGTCGTTTGAAGTGAAAAAACATCGTTTCGAGATTCAAGGAAAAAATCTTGAACATGTAGAGGTTTGGGGCGTTCCGCGAGGAGACGAGATTGGTGAATCAGATTACACCAAATTCGGCGGGGCAACACTCGAGGGAGATTTGTGGGTATTGGCGATACCCGACGAGCCGATGCAGATTAGTGATGTAATAGCAGTCGGCATAAAAGGTGATGTCAGGGTATCAAAATCATTGTCTGCGAGTGTCGCAACTTCAGTCGGTGAACTTTTGTGGCCGGAGAAAAGCTCCGTCGCAATCGATCTCACTGTCGGTAAAACTGCTACGAGCGGCGATATTTCCGTTACCATTCTTGGCCTTAAAGAAGAATCTCGTTGCGCCGAAGGAGTTACTTGCATATGGGCTGGGAGAGTCTCGTTTCTTGCTACGGTGGAGTCAGGTATTGAAGCGGAAAATATAACACTTGCTTCTGACACGCCCAGTTTTGCGTTCGGCAAAAGGTTTGAAGTGGCAAGCGTTACCCCCTATCCAAAACAGAATATAGAGATTAAAGAATCTGATTATCGAATTCGGCTAATCATATCTTCTAATGAATAAACCGGCCATCACTCTTGGGGTAATAGGCGCGATATTATTTGTGGTTTTTATCGCGGTTGCTGAAACAAAATTACGCAAAGATAAGTCCATAAACTCTTTTCAAGAATGTGTTGCCGCGGGAAACCCAATTCTTGAATCATACCCGGCTCAATGCAAAACCAAAGATGGTCGGACATTTATCGAGGATATCGGCAATGAGCTTGAAAAATCCGATCTTATCCGTGTCGATTCTCCCCGGCCCAATGCCACACTCTCGAATCCCGTAGTCGTCAAAGGAGAAGCCCGCGGTTACTGGTTTTTTGAAGCTTCATTTCCTATCGAACTTAGAGATTCGGAAGGCAATACCTTGGCGATTGCCATAGCGCAAGCTGAAGGCGAGTGGATGACCACTGAATTTGTTCCGTTCAGCGTACAATTTATTGTTGCCACGACAACGGCACGAAGTGGAGTTCTTATTTTACGTAAAGATAATCCTTCTGGATTGCCCGAGCATGATGATGAGCTTCGGATACCAGTCCGGTTCAGTTTCTAAGTTGAAAAGTTAATTAGTTGTTAAGTATTTGACTTCACAACTTTCAAACTAAAAAAACTTCTAAACTTTTTAACCACGTGCTTCCCTATACTATATACAAAATACTAAATACTATATACTAAACTCATGGAATCATTAATTCACGCGGACATTTTTTTCTTTATTACCACCATATTTACGATAGCTCTCGGGATTTTATTTATTGTAGGCGGGATTTATGCAATAGTAATTTTGAGAGACTTAAAACATGTCGCGAGAATGGTAAAAGATGAAAGCGTCGAACTTGCCCGTGATGTGCAGAATATTAGGGAGGGTATTCGCAAAAATGGGTCAGTCATGAAAGCGGGACTGGGGCTCATATCTATGCTTATGGGCAGGCATGCACGGGCAAAAAACCGAAAAAAAACGGCGAAAAGTGATACAGCAGAAAATAATCAAGCTGGAGAGACCAGTGAAATTTAATACATATGGCACACAAAAAAATCGTTGGAATTGCAAGTTTTGCGGCGCTACTCGGGGCATATTTTTTGTATGGAACGAAGAAGGGCAAACAAAAGAGAAAGGATATTTCCGGCTGGATGATAAAGATGAAGGGTGAGGTTGTTGAACGGCTTGAGGGGCTGAAAGATGTAAATGAAGAAACCTACGGCAAGGTCGTTGATGATGTTTCAAGGCATTTTCAAAAAATAAAAAAAGTGAGTGCAACGGAATTAGCTTCGCTTGTCGCTGAATTGAAGGCCGATTGGAAGGCTTTAAAGAGGGGAGGAAAAAAACATGCTCGCCAAAAAAATAGCATATGAGGTCGGCGGTGAAAACTGTATAATAAAAAGGGGTAGAAATGCCCCGTTCAATTAACTTACTTTTTATGGAACATTTTGTATGTAGAGGTACGTGTGGCGGTGAGTCTGACATAAAAAAGGTATGCGAATCTGAAGATTGTAATCATGCCGGTATGGAGCTCGAATCGTGTGATTGCGCTGATGGAACTCACAAACCACCTCTCGACTAATTTCCGATGGGTGTATTTCCGAAACAGAGGCTCATACTTTTTCTTTTGGTTGCGACGATTGCCGCTGGATTTTTTCTCTATAAAGAAAGAGCGATTTTCCTATCAGTTGAGCAAAAACTCGAGAGCGCATACCACAAGGTTGTTGATGAGGCTGTTTTTAATCCTGAACCTCTTCTTCGACTTTTTAAGGAAACCGGTGCCCCGCTTGATTCGCGGCTTGTCATTAATTTTACGAATACTGAACGAACAACACGCAATCTCAACGCGCTTTCCGCAAACACGCTTCTTGACTCGGCGGCTTTAAAAAAGGCCGAAGATATACTCGAACGAGACTATTTTGAGCATACCGCGCCCGATGGAATAAAGGCATCAGATCTTGTATCCGACGCGGGCTATCAGTTTCTGCTTGTGGGAGAAAATTTGGCGCTCGGAAATTTTGATGATGAGGCTGACCTTGTAGCCGCGTGGATGGATAGTCCCGGTCACAGAGCGAATATTTTACAGCCGAAATACAAAGATATCGGAGTCGCGGCCGTTCGGGGTGAATACGAAGGTAAGGACGTGTGGGTATCCGTTCAAATCTTTGCAGTGCCATCTTCAGAATGTGAGGCACCGAGTCCTAGGCAGGCTACTGTTATTGAGGAAATGAGAATTGCTGTGAAGTTGTTGAGAGATGAGATTGAGGAAAAAAAGAATGAACTGGATGAGAATAAAAAAAACCCGGAGCGTTACAACAAAATTGTTGATGAGTATAATAGTTTAGTGGGAGAATATGAGGAATTAACGGAAGATTTAAAAAATTCGATTACCACATACAATAGCGCGGTGCGGAGTTACAATGGCTGTATTGAGGCGCTTCAATAAGTATAAATCATTTTGTATCGTGGAGAGAAAGACTAAATCTTAGTCCGTAAAACATGAGGAATGCAAGAAATACAAAGAGAAATTTGAAGTCGAAGTAAATGAAAAATGGCCAGGCAAGAATGGGTCCGATGAGGTATGAAAAAGGACGGATTGTTCGGAAAAGTCCAAGGGTGGTGATGTCCTTGTCGCCAAATTTCTTAAAAAAATAGGTTTCGCTCATGACTTCGACCGTGCTCGCACCTATGCGAGAGACGAAAAGCACTAAAGTCCAGAGGAGAAAATTCGGACTATCGAGATATACCAGGAAATATGTGGCGACTGCCATAATGACGAACCCTGCCGAAAGAAGCTCCTTTTCGCCGAGTCCTGTATCAGAAAGTCTTCCAAGCGGCGCCTCAAGAAGCACGAATGGTAAAAGCATGATTGAAAGCATTACACCGATCTCACTCCACTCGAATCCGATTGTTCCGTGCAGATAGAGCGGGGTGTAGATAACCATCCACGTAAAAAATAGGTTCAAAAGAAAGCTAATTAAATAAATCCCAAGAAGATCCTTGCGTCGCCAGAGTGAACGAAGAGATCGGAGGTAGGGTGTTTCCTTGAAAACTTTATCACGAAAGTCTCCAAGATAACTGATTACGAGGATGAATGCGGGTATAAGCAGAATGAAAGAAGTAAGATAAATTTTCCAATAATCGCCGTCCGTCAGAATAAAACTCGCGATTAGAGGCGCGAAAAGCCACCCGACATTTGCCATCGTAAGCATGAAGCCTCTTATTTTGCCGATACTTCCTTTTTCCGAATAATGCTGGATAAAGATGTCGAGTGTGTAGGTTGTGAGCGCGATTGCCGCAAAATTAATTATAAAAAGAACGATGCCGAGAAGTGGCGCCGGGGAGGTAGCAAGGGCGGAGAGAGATGCAAACTGGATACCCATAAGGTAAAGCGCAAGTCTCTGGTTGCCGATCGCACGCAACATTCGCGGCATGAGCTTGATTGCGCCGATTGTAACGAGCGAGGCTAAGGTAAAGATTAATCCAACGCGTGATTCACCGATAAGTGTCGCAAGGTACGAGGAGTCAATGTAAATATGTATCGTGCTGTGAAGTACATAGAGAATTAATATCGCAAAAATAACAAGTATTTTTTTTCGAGTTCGGATATGCTTCGCGTACTGCCTCATAATGCACCATCATAGCGCATTTTTAAGCGAAGAGGTGGGGATCATTGTGAAAGATCGAAATATCTTAGAGCCTATCTCCAATCTAACCGCAGTTTAAGAAGCAAATCCCTGGCTTGCCTGCTCGAACATCCAAAATTCTGCTGCAAATTGCATATTTTTCGTCAGCGTATCTCGATATGCTTCCTCAAAATCTGCAATTTTCGCAACGAATTTTGGAGGTTCGAGCTAGGCATTAGATTGGAGATAGGCTCTTACACGGCCGATGCGTTATCAATCTAAAAAAAATCGAGAAAATATAAAGATTCCGTAATCGCCGAAGTCTCGTTTTTTTATACCAGAATGAGACACGCTTTCGCCGCATAAAGTTAAAAATCCTAATCGCGTCTTTACGCGATTTTTTACTACATACTCAATACTACATACTACTCCTGCTATATCCCCAAAAGCACAGGTATCACAATCGGACGCTTGGCAGTTTTTTGGAAGAGATATTTGCTCAAGGCATCCGAGACATTTGCTTTTACGTAATCGAAGTTGATCGGATTCATGCCCTCGGTACTCTCTTCAACTGTTTTTTTTATGATGTACCGCGCTTGACGAAGGAGTTCTTGCGATTCCCGCAGGTACACGAATCCTCGAGAAATAATATCCGGGGATTTTTTCAATTTTCCAGTTGTAGCATTTACTGTCGCAATAATTACAAACATTCCGTCTTGTGAGAGCATTTGGCGGTCGCGTATGACGACTTCTTGAATTTCACCGATGGCGAATCCGTCAACCATGACAATATTTGAAGGCGCTTTTTCCTTAAGGACGATCATCTTCTCTCCTTTTTCCCGTATTTCTACAATCGAGCCATTGTCCGGTACGACGATGTGGCTTTCGGGTGTGCCTACGGACATCGAAATATCGGCGTGTACTCGAAGCATATAATGGTATCCATGGACGGGCATAAAAAATCTCGGTTTTATTTGTTTGTGAATCCAAGCAGTCTCATCTCGGTTTGCGTGTCCGGATGAGTGGACGTCAGAGATTCGGTAGTGGATTATCTTTGCCCCCTGGCGCGAAAGATTATCTTTCAGCTTTTGCACCGAACGCTCGTTTCCCGGAATGATAGAAGACGAGAGGAGAATTGTGTCGTTTTTATTTATCTTGAAGTATTTGTGTTCTTTGGTGGCCATTCTCATGAGAGCGGCAAATTCGTCTCCTTGCGCACCTGTCGCCACTGCCACGATCTTGGAAGGCGGGTAATTATCCATTTCGTCTGAAGTGATGATGGTATCTTTTTTGGCGTTCAACATTCCGAGATTTTTTACAATCTCAATATTTGATTTCATGCTCCGCCCCTCGACTACGACTTTCTTACCGTATTTTTCGGCGAACTCGATAATTTTCATGATGCGCTCGAGAAGCGACGCAAATGTTCCGATGATGAGGCGTCCCTCGGCATTTTTGATGATTTGCTCGATATTTTTGTGCACGACTTTCTCTGGGATGGAAAAGCCGGGCAACTCGACATTTGTCGAGTCTGCCATTAGCAGGAGAACTTTTTCCTTTTCGAATTTTTTGAATTCCTCGACTTCACTCTCGGTCGGAACGCCCTCATCATGATCAAGCTTGAGGTCTCCTGTGTGGACAATACTGCCGTAGGGAGTTTCAACGATTACTCCCATCGCGTCCGGAATGGTATGAGTAACCGAGAAAAATCGCAGTTTAAATTTTCCTATGAGAATTGTTTCGTCTTTTTCAACGATCCGAATGTCTAATGGGGCAAGATGAGGAAATTCCTCCTGACGTTTTTTTATCATCACCGTCGTTAGATTTCTTGAGTAAAGTGGCGGATTGCCGATACGATCCATGATATAGGGAATTGCTCCTATGTGATCTAAGTGGCCGTGGGTCACGACAAGCGCGCGAATTTTGTGCTTTCTATCCTCGAGATATTTCGTGTTGGGAAGTATGTAATCGATTCCCGGCGTATATTCCTCGCGGAATTGAAATCCTGCATCAATAACCACAATGTCGTCGTTAAACTCGATCATGGTCATGTTTTGGCCTATTTGCTCGACACCACCGAGAGGGATGATGCGTATAGTGTCAGGTGCAAGGTCGGGTATATTGTAATCCGGTTTTCTCTCTGCCATGCGAGGAAGATTGTCCCGAGAACCGCCTCTGTTATTGCGGTGATTTCCACCTCCGCCGTGAGAGCGTTCTCGATGATTGTGCGTCGTCCTGGTTCGAGGCCTTTCGGTGGCCGGCGCGTCCGAAGATGTTCGCGTTTCTGCGGATCTCTGCGGTGCTGGAGATCGCTCTCCCGTTCGCACAAGCGGTGGTCGTGGACTTCTTTGAGGGAATCGTCTACTTCTATTCGGGTTCACTGGGTTCATTTTATTTGGAGCAGACAGTAAGCGATAAAGTCATGCTCTCTGCTCGGTTATTTATAATGGTTTCGCTTAATTTCATTTTTTTTATTTGATATTTACACCTAACAGCGCGATGCCCGTCTGGTTTCATTCGGTTTTTTGTGAATTATTTATTAATGTTACTAAAGCCGGTCTCACGTTCTTGCAAATATTTTCCACACGGAATCAGTCTGTATATACCAATTTTGAATATTATGAAATCTGTCCGACGCATTCCATATTTCATCGAGCGAGGCATTCTCGATTTTTGCCGGAAGTACATAAGAAATGTTTGGCGAAAAAAGGAAAATCGCAGGTTTCTCTTGGATGACAATCTCGGCGAATTTTTTGAGAGAGAGTCGTCGCTCCTCGATTGTTGCCAGAGAACGTGATTTCTCCAACAGCTCGTCAGCAGTCCTGTTTGTATAGAGAGAAATGTTGAGTCCGGGGTCGTTTCGCTCGTGAGAATGCCAGAAGGCGTAGAGATCCAGGTCTCGACCGATGGCCTCGCCAAAGAGAAGCGCGTCATACTGCCGAGGGCGGATTACGTTTTGGTTTAGGTCGCTTGTATCGAATTTTTTAACTTCAATTTTTGCGCCGAGCTTTTCCCATGATGCCTTGATAAGGTCGGCCGTCTCGGCAAGCTCGGCAACGTTTGACGTTGCCAGTGAAAAAGTAAGCGTTTCGAGAGAAGATCCTATTTTTTTTTCATATATCCCGTCCGCGTTTTTTTTCCACCCTTTTCTCTCAAGGAGCCTTATTGCCTCATCAAGATCGTACAAATCGGTCGATGTGGCAGAGGCAATTGAGGCAGGAAGCGGACCTACGATCGCAGTTGCTCTTCCGTCGAATAGGCCCTCCACAATGGTCCGCCTGTCGGTCGCGAGGGATAATGCTTCTCGAACTTCACTCTGCGCGAAGATTGGCTTGTGGCTCTGATTAAAAAATAGGCCGAATAGACGCGGCAGAGATGATTCAAAAATTTTAGCGCTTTTCTTCTCCGCGCTCTCGATGAGTATTTTTGATGATGAAGAAGAAAATGAAGCGAACGACTCAACTTCATTTTTTTTGTAAGCAGTTATTGCCGCCGCGTCCGATGCGTAAAATTTCAGTACAATCTTTGAGATATATGGAGCGCCGCGGGCATACTTGTCGAATGAAACAAGTTCGATGCTTGTCGCTATTCCTTCGGTGTTCTTGCGCAGTTTGGTAATTTTATATGGGCCTGATCCCACAGTCTCACTGTTCGGTTCTTTGAATGAGTATTCCTCTGCTGGTATTTGGTTCCAAATATGTTTGGGCAAGATTCCCAGCGTCATTACTTCTGCAAACGGTGCGTAAGGCTGTTTCAGAGTGAATTTGATTATTTTGGAGTCTATCTTCTCAACGACAACGCCTTCCCAGTTTACTCTCCTCGGACTTTTCGTCGCCGGGTCGCGCGCCTGGTTTATTGTAAATTCGATATCGTCCGTCGTTATCGGCGCCCCATCATGGAATACGGCATTATCACGAAGGGTAAAAGTGTATATTGTCCCGTCTTCGGAAACATCGTATTTTTCCGCTATATCTCCAATCAGACTCCCTCCGGGGCCAGCGGTCAAAAGGCCTGAATACACGAGCGCTACGATATCTCTATCGGTGTCGGTTACGGCCAAGAGCGGGTTTGTAAATCGAGGAATACCTATCAATGCTTCTTCGAGTACTCCGCCGTGCGCCGGTATTTCTACTGTAAATCTGTTACTGATTTTCGATAGCAATGAAAATGTTGAAGTGATAATCGCCAATAAGAGCAGAATGAGCAGTATTTTTTCAGTAAGGGAAAAAGAGCCGGTTCGCCGGTCAAGCGCATGAGAATATGGAAGGAAAAATTTCTTTTTCATAATATAATCGCAGTCAAATTAAAAAGTTCTTTTTGAATTGAAGAATGTTTTAAGAAATTAAGAGAAAATGCCCAGACAGATAAAAATAAAATACAAATTCAAGAAACGTTGAGTTATCGAATGAGAAGGATTGCAAGCGCTGAAGCCGCGAAGAGTATTCCCGCAACAATCGTCCCGATGAATAGGTATTTCTCAAATCCGCGCCGTGTATGGAAACCGGTTCCGAAATTGTTACTTTCTCCAAACGCGCCACCGAGGCCCGTACTTGATTGCTGGAGCATAACGCCCGCAATGACCATGACTGAAAGCACTATCTGTATATAGGGGAGAATAGCTCCGAGAGTTTCCATTGCAATAAGGATAGCATTTGGCAAAAAAAATGCAATGCATTGTATAAGGCCACCCACTTTTGCCCCTTGCAGGTATCCCCGTGGCCAAGTACGCCCGATAGGCACCTATAGTCTGGCGTTCTGTATAACCCCTTCATTTTTCTTTATGATTTTTTGTTTTGTCGCGTTTCGGATGACTCAATGTTGCGGAAAGTGCACCAACTATTTTGCCACCTTGACGGCGGTTGAGACAACGGGCAACCCATACTCTGAAAGTTTGGATTAATATATTTGTCAAGACGCAGACGGCTGGCGGTTGGGGGGCCGATTGGCGGTTAGTGGATGAGTCAGACAGGTGATTCCAGACATATGGAACCTTAATATTACGTGTCTCATCCTACAATATAAAACGCTATAGCGTTTTATATTGTAGGATGGCAATGTCCACAATTTTATGTATTTAATGAGACCATATTTTGTCTCTTACGTGTTTTACTCTAGAACAGAGCAAATTCTAGAACAGAGTAGAACTCATTTGTCCTCGGCATCCTTTTACCAAGCCATTTTTTGCCGATTTTAGAATATTGTGTCAAGTGATTGCAAGTTAGGAATAAACCTTTATAATTGTCATCGTATAGGTAATCTTGTTTTTCCTCGGCATATTTATAAAGCGGAGTTTTTTATTGCTCTGTCGTGTCGCGGAGGAACTTATTAAAAGCATTATGAAAAAAGAAGAAAAAAAATCAATGAAGAATAGCGACACTTCATCAAAAAAAATTCGTCCGCTCGGGGATCGAGTTTTGGTGCGTCCTGAAACCGCCGCAGAAAAGTCGTCATTTGGAATTATTATTCCGGGCACCGTATCAAAGGAGAAACCCGAACAGGGTGTTGTTGTATCGGTCGGTGAAGGAAAATATGATGAAAATGGTAAGCTCATTCCGGTGCGAGTGAGGGCCGGCGACACAGTTCTCTTTTCCAAATACGGCTACGATGAAGTGAAGATAGATGATGTCGAGTATTTTATTATCAGAGAAGATAATATATTAGCAGTAATCAAATAGTTCATAAGTTTTTAAGTTTGTTAGTTTAAAAGTCTTGAGGATTTTTAACTTTTGAACTTATTAACTAATCAACTTTCTAACTAATCAACCATGTCCAAATTAATACTCTATGGCGATGACGCCAGAAAATCACTAAAAAAAGGAATCGATGCCGTAGCAGATGCGGTAAAGATCACACTCGGCCCTCGCGGTCGAAATGTGGTGTTTGATAAGGGTTATGGAGCTCCAACAATAACGAATGACGGTGTCTCAATAGCGAAGGAAATATCTCTCAAAGATAAGTTTGAGAATATGGGCGCGGAGATCGTGAAGGAAGTTGCTTCAAAAACCAATGATTTTGCGGGAGATGGGACGACCACTGCGGTGGTTTTGACGCAAGCAATCATCACCGAAGGACTTCGGCGTACTGCGATGGGCGCGAATGGCACACTTGTCCGCCAGGGTATTGATAAAGCGATGCAGGACGTTGTCGGAGAACTTCGCGCTATGGCAAAAGAGATAAAGTCGAAGGACGAGATAAAACAAGTCGCCACAATATCTGCAGAGTCCGAAGAAATGGGAAAGATAATCGCGGAGACAATAGACAAAGTCGGCAAGGACGGTGTTGTTACTGTCGAAGAATCCCAGTCATTTGGCGTCGAGTCGGAAGTTGTGGAGGGTCTTGAATTTGATAAAGGTTATGTTTCTCCGTATATGATTACGAATGGAGAGAGGATGGAGGCGGAGTACAAAGATCCGGTTATTTTGATCACCGATAAGAAAATTTCGACGATTAAAGAAATTTTGCCGATTCTTGAACAACTCGCACAAAGCGGCAAAAAAGAAGTCGTAATTATCGCAGAAGATGTTGATGGTGAAGCGCTGACTACATTTGTCTTGAATAAAATTCGCGGTTCGTTCAATGTGCTTGCGGTAAAAGCTCCGGGCTACGGTGATAGGAAAAAAGAAATGCTCCAAGATATTGCCGTTACTGTTGGCGCGAAGGTAATTTCCGAGGAGCTTGGAATAAAGCTAGAGAATGCCGATCTTTCTATGCTTGGAAAGGCAAATCGAGTTATCGCAAAAAAAGACAGTACGGTAATTGTCGGCGGGAAGGGTAAAAAATCGGAAATCGAGGCGCGACTCACATCACTCCGAAAACAGAAGGAAACGATTGATTCAAAATATGATGTTGAAAAACTTGAAGAGAGAATTGCAAAATTGGCCGGTGGGGTCGCCGTGATCCGTGTCGGAGCTGCGACGGAAACTGAAATGAAATATTTGAAACTAAAAATTGAAGATGCGGTAAACGCGACGAAGGCTGCGATTGAAGAAGGAATTGTGCCGGGAGGCGGGACTGCACTCGTAAAAGCGGCGAACAAAGTCGGCGAAAAGTTTATGTCCTCCGAGGCCTACAAACAAGCAGAGAAGGGAGTAAATTCAGAGTTTGCCATCGGTTACAATGTTCTCATAAATGCACTTTATTCACCGTTAAAGCAGATTGCCATGAATTCCGGTAAAGATGATGGTTCAGTGATTGTTGAGAAAGTAAAAAATGCAAAAGGTAATCAGGGATATGACGCGAAGAACGGACTTTTTGTTGATATGCTCGAGGCAGGAATCGTTGATCCTGTAAAAGTGACACGAAGCGCGGTGCAAAATGCCGCATCAGCTGCAGCAATTTTACTCACAACCGAGGTTGCTGTCGCAGAAGAACCCAAAGAAGAAAAACCAATGGGAGGAAGCGCTCCGGGAATGGGAGATTACTAGAATAGTATGTAGTATCCGCCCGGATGAATCCATTCGGACGGGTTTGGTATTTAGTATTTAGTATGAGGGAGGGAAGAAAACCACCGCGGCGAAGCCGCGGTGGTTTTCTCTTTTACAAATATGCTATGCTGTAAAAATGATTTTGTACCAATGCGATAACTGCGAGAAAAGTATCAAAGATCGCGACGAAATGATATCAATCTACAAAGGCAATTACGCCGCTTCCATTTTTTTGTGTGAGCAATGCGCGAAACCAGTGTCGTCATTTCTAAAAAAGAAGAAATTATTGAAGGATAGGAAGAATGAAAAAGCAGGGAAGAGATAATGTGAAATGAATGTACAATGAATCAAAAAATGCTAATATTTCCATATGAAGAAAATCATTCAATTTCAAATTATTAAAGGTGAGAAATACTACGTCGCACAGGGAATTGATCTGCCAATCGTGACGCAAGCCAAGACTTTAGACGAACTTGCTAAAAACATCAATGAGGCAACCGAGCTCCATCTCCGCGGTGAAAATCTTTCTGAATTAGGATTTTCAAAATCGCCCTCTTTACTAGTAAATTTTGAATTGCCAACAACCGTCAATGCCTAAATTGCGACGTCTTTCGGGCAAACAGGTTGTGAAAGTATTTGAGAAATTTGGTTTTGATATCGTGGCGCAAAAAGGAAGTCATATAAAACTGCGAAGAGTAGTTTCGTCAACTGTTTACCAGACTATAACAATTTCGAATCACAGTGAATTAGATCGCGGAACTTCAAAAGCAATTTTCAACCAAGCGTTGCGCTACATACCTGATCAAGAATTACGAAAAGAATTTTATACAAAATGAATCCTGTAGAAGAAATACAAAATCGATCGATCGAATTGAATCCACCTTTTTTAAAGGGGCAGATTCCTCTTTGGCTCGGGGCGCTTATTATCGGGGTGACGACTGCAGTGGCGGGAATTTTCCTAGGTGTGGTTGCACTGACAAATTTCGATCAGATTGTCCCTGTATTTGTTCAGCCGAAAAATGAATACGCTGGATGGAAAACGTATCGGAATGAAGAACATAGGTTTGAGTTTAAATACTCTTCGACTTGGAATGAAATAATTGAATTGGAGGCAGCTCAAAATGATTATCTTCCAGCCGGAAGAACTTTTGTCGCTATATACTCCGGTGACAAGCGACAGGATTTTGATGCGCGTATTGATGTATATTCAGATTCGCTACAAAATGTGATTAAGGAAAATCGTTTTATTCGAGACTTATCAGACGTGGAAAATGAAGTAATAAACGGTTTACTCTGGACTCGTATTGGTTCAGAAGACTATTTGATTGAACGTATCGGCCTTACCTTTCATGTGACAGGTGAAGCTACTTTTTTGTCACCGATCCTTGCAACTTTTAGATTTCTCGATTTATCTATTGCATCGCCAGTTAAAAAAAACGAGACAGATACGTTATCAGCACCCACTTCATCAAATAGGATTCAGAATAGTTACGACATTACATTGGAAGTTGATGCGTCTTTTTCTATTGCCACTCTCAATATTTATCATGACGGTCGGGTGTTTTACAGAGCGAAACAAGATGGGGAAAGCGAGTCTACTGCATCAAAAACCTTGGCGATAACCGATATCGTATCACTTGCAAAACTTGTGGACGAAGTCAATTTTTTCAAAATGCAGAGCCCTGTGCTGGATAAAAGTGCCCCTTTTCGATCAGGGGGATCTTCATATAGGATTACTGTCAGAACACTTCCTTCAACAAATACAGAATCAGTTAAATACGAAGATAGTCATAAGGTTGGTTGTTATGAATTTAATTGTGAACAAAGTTTCGAAAGATTAAAAAAGAAGATCTCAGAATTATGGGGTCGAGAGATTTTAGAGGCTGGAGAGTAGTTCAGTCTTGTCGAGGCGAAGGAAGTCAGACTTCCCACTAAAATATGGCTAAAGTAAAAGGGAATACATGAGGCTTAGTAAATTGTTGGGTGTTGAGTATTTAAAGGAAAATCTCATCTCCTTGCGAAGGAGAGGATTGAGGTGAGGTCTATTTTCGACATTTGACATTCGGTAAACGGTAAACAATTGTGGTATAATTATAAAATAATTAGCTAAACAATCATGACTCTAATAATCATAATAATCATTGCAGTAATTCTGGCGTGGGGAATTGCTTCCTACAACGGTTTTATAAGGCTCATTACCCGCGCAAAGGAGGCATGGGCCGATATTGATGTCCAATTGAAACGTCGATATGACCTTATTCCGAATCTCGTAAACACGGTAAAAGGGTATGCTACTCACGAATCACAGGCCTTCGAAAATGTAACGAAGGCACGCTCAGCCGCTATGGGTGTTCAAGATCCTGCAGGAAGGGCTGCGGCAGAAAATATGTTGACGGGCGCTCTCAAGTCTCTTTTTGCCGTTGCTGAAGCGTATCCGGATCTAAAAGCAAATACGAATTTTCTTGAGCTTCAAAGGGAGCTTTCAGATACTGAAAACAAAATCCAAGCCGCGCGACGCTTTTACAACGGCAATGTCCGCGACTTGAACATTAAAGTTGATACGTTTCCACCTAACGTCATTGCGAATATTTTTAAGTTCGGAAAAATGGAATTTTTTGAGCTCGAAGCAGAGTCAGTGGAAAAAAAACCCGTTGAGGTCAAATTTTAATCTGGAAGGGAAATACGTTATTAATTTTTAGGGTTCAATGACGAAATTGGTCATCGGCGTTGTTGGTGAAAAAGTGGCCGGCAAGGGCTTGTTCGACGAGATATTAACGAATATCGCTCGGCCTGTTTTTGTAAAAAAGATACAGTCTTCAGAAGTGTTGCGTGAGACACTTGAACTCTGGAATCTTCCGCTTACGCGTCGAAATCTTCAGGATTTGGCGATAGTGATGAATTCACACTTTGGCGATTCGACGCTTGCGAATGCGGTTAAAGCGCGCATCGACCATTCGCCTGCAGAGATCACTCTCTTTGATGGCGTGCGCTGGCAAAGCGATCTTGATTTGGTGCGCTCCTATCCAAAAAATCTCCTCGTCTACATTACCGCGCCCATCGAACTTCGCTACGAGAGAAGCAGGGGGCGAAGTGAGAAAAGCGATGAGTCGGGCGCCGCGTTCGAAAAATTTGCCGAGGAGGAGAAAGTCGCTACCGAACTTTTGATTCCGAAAATCGGCCGCGGTGCTGATTTTATCTACAGCAACACCGGCACCAGGGACGAATTTGAAAAAGCCGTCCGAGTTTTTTTTGATGAGAAAATAAAAGAGATTTTGACGAGTTAGATTGTTTTTGCCGCTGTTTTTAGAGTGCGGGTTGACTTGTCCTTGTGGAGAAGTATAGTTTCGAGAGAAAGGCTATTTATGGACTTTAACACAATCTGTTTGCCAAGGGCGGAATTGGAGAAGCTCACCCAACTTTCTTGTCCCGCCGAACTATCGCGCAACTTTGTAGAAATTGAAAGAAAATATGAGTTTGGCAATCAGTCGTTTGAAGACGTTGAACGTCTAATGACGGCTCGGCTTAAAGACGCCGATGCAAAAATTCTGGTTGATAAAACAGTCTCATACGCTGGCGTCGAATGGCTTATTTTTCACGATGTAACGCGAACGGTCGTTCGTTACCGCATTGGTGGAAAAGATCACGGCAAATTCTGCTTAAAATATCCGCACTCGAAATCTGTAGAATTCGGTCAGCAAGATTGTCGCCATGAAATAGCGTTTTGCACAGAACCGAATCCAGATGTCGCAGTACGTATCTTTCGGCATTTGAAAAATTGTCTGGTCGAGGCTCGTTCATGCTCGGTCATCAATTCCGGCAAAATAATGAGTTTTTCTGCGGAGGGAGAAGAACACGAACTCGTTATTTATACGATTGAACGTTTTCAAGATACAAAGATTTCAACATTTGTAGAAATTGAAGTCTCAAGCCCAAATGCGAATGATGCAACGCACACGCTCAATACTCTGGAACGTAATTTGGGTATCCGGGGAAATTTATGCATTCAATCCGTGGCCGACATGTTTTGTGTCTAGACCGGCATCAGCGCCGGTTTTTTTATTTCGGCTAGCGAGGAGCGAAATGGAAAATTCTTATTTTCCATTTCGTCCGAGTGAAGACGAAACAAAAGGTTAAATACCCCGCAGCTTGCTGCGGCAATGGGCGAGCCTTGCGAGCACATTATGTGTCCAGGGCTCCCGCCCGTACCGAACAGTACCCGCCAGAATGATTCTGATCGGGCTGGCGTTCGGGCGGGTGCCCTGGGGTTTAATACCTTTTATATTCACACGCGCCTTTCTTGTAATTGATTTTTGTATCCATATACTACATACCAAATACTTCATACTGTATACTAATCCAATGGCAACTTTATATACACATCAGGCATCAAACATCCGAAAAACCTGGCTTCTCATGACAATTTTTCTTGTCGCCGTCATCGGACTTGGTTGGCTTTTTGGCTTCCTCCTAGACGAACCTTCGATTTTGCCGATCGCAATTATCGTAAGTATCGTCATGAACATAGCGAGCTACTGGTGGTCGGACAAAATCGTGATTGCTCTTTCGGGCGCAAAGCAAATTTCCAAATCAGACGCCCCCGACCTCTGGAATATTGTTGAAAATCTCTCCATTACTTCCGGTCTTCCAATGCCGAAGCTCTACATAATTCATGAACCCGTGCCGAACGCTTTTGCAACGGGCCGGAATAAAGATCACGCGGCGGTAGCGGTCACGTCCGGCCTCATGCAGATTCTCGACAGAAGCGAACTTGAAGGAGTGATCGCACACGAACTTTCTCATATTGGAAACCGCGACATTCTTCTCTCGACGGTGGTCGTGGTGCTTGTCGGATTTGTCGCACTTCTATCGGACTGGTTTTTGCGGGTGAGTTTTTGGGGCGGGGGACGGCGTGACCATAAGGACGGAAGACTCGGACTCATTCTTATGCTAGTTGGAATCGTGCTCGCGGTTCTCTCTCCGCTTATCGCGACAGTTATACAGTTGGCCATTTCTCGGAAGAGGGAATTTCTTGCGGACGCGTCAGGCGCTCTTCTTACGCGCTATCCGGAAGGGCTTGCTTCAGCTCTTCAGAAAATATCAACCCACAGCGGAGAAATGCGCCGCGCCAACAATGCCACCGCGCACCTCTATATTGCGAATCCATTTGGTCCGGAAAAGACGAGGAAGAGCTTTATGGTGCGTCTCTTTAGTACGCATCCTGCTGTGGAAGACAGGGTAAAAGCACTGCTGGGGAAATAAGACTTTTTGTTTCTGCTATAATATTCTATGAAATGGCAAGCTCCACCCATATTTCTCATGTCTCGGATCACCATACATTCCTGCATAAGGAGGGAAGTGTAAAGATGAAACCGAACTATATTGACGTCGTGCTTTCAGAAACGGTTCTGAAACTTATTCCGCATTCTATTACCCCGAATGAGGTTACTGTGGCGCGATTTGTGAGCGTCCCCTTCGTACTTTATTGTATTGTATCCGGGTATTTTAAGACCGCGGTAATACTTTTTTTATTGTCCGCGTTTTCTGACGCGGTGGACGGAGCGATGGCGCGAACGCGACATCAAGTTACTGACTGGGGAAAAATATTTGATCCGCTCGCCGACAAGTTGCTTATAGGCTCTGTCGCCGCACTTCTCGTGGCCCAGCACATAAGCGTCTATCTCGTAGTAATCATTATCGCTTTGGAACTTCTTCTAATTGTTAACGGATATTATAAAAAGTATGTCGAGCACAAGATTGTTCAAGCGCAAATCTCCGGAAAGATAAAAATGTTTCTGCAGTGTCTCGGCATCGGTCTGCTATTTGCGGGGATTATTTTTGTTGGCGCATCGTGGCTATTTACAGCGGCCACAATTACTTTATATCTTTCCGTCTTTTTTGCCGCAATCTCGCTATTTGTGTATAGGTCAATTTAATTAAGTCAGGAATGATGAGGATTAAGTTATTTTTTGATTTGAAATCGCGGAAAACCCTTTTAGGTTCAGAATTTGAACCAGTCTGTGACTGTCAGACAGACACAATTATTTGCAAAATAACGGTTTGTGTCTGTCTGACAGCCACAAAGAGGATTTGTCGGGCTAAAGGCAATTTCTAGGTGCTAGATTTGATATATACTGGCTCTGTTAAGGGCTAATGCAGTCAAAACTTAAAATGAATTTAAAAAAACGGTCGTACATGTCCAACG
>Ga0209542_10001549_pt1 | contig 53751 bp, 55 predicted proteins | sample RifCSPhighO2_01_FD_184028 | JGI IMG/M metagenome (GOLD analysis project Ga0209542, IMG submission 184028) | Soil microbial communities from Rifle, Colorado - Rifle CSP2_plank highO2_0.1 (SPAdes) (version 2) | ecosystem: Environmental > Terrestrial > Deep subsurface > Rock core/Sediment ... | reverse complement strand
ATATAAATTTGCGGAAAGCTTTGTGCGGATAAAACTTCCTTAAAGATCAGAAAGGGTTGTGGTTTCCTTTCCTCTTTCGCCAACATAATCAAGATATCTCTCGGTTGTAGAAAGTCTTTTATGTCCTAAAATTTTAGAGATAAGAACCAAAGAAGCACCCTGTTTTAAATGATGGGCAACAAATGTGTGTCTTAAATCATTTACTTTGGCATCTTTTATTTCCGCCAACCTAAAGTACCTTTCCATAGAAGTTCTGATATTTCTAACTAAAAACGGTCTTCCGGACTTTGTAATAAAAAGATGGTCGTCCTTGGTTTTTGGCCTTATTTCAAGATATTTTTGGAGCGCCTCTTGAGCCCTTTTATTAATAGGGACATCCCTTTTTTCATGTTTTTCGTAAGGTTCTATATGTAAAGAATCATTTTTAACGTCTGAGACTTTAAGATTTGCCAGCTCTCCGATTCTTATTCCTGTCTGAAGTAATAGTTCAATTATTGCAAACATTCTGGGATCGTTTCTTGCAGTATCCCGCAAGGCTCTGTATTCGGTTGGAGTGAGTATTCGGGGAGGCGCCAGTTGATATTTTGGATGAGCAACCAAAAGTGAAGGATCATCGGTAACATACTCATTAACCTTAAGAAATCTATAAAAAGTCCGGGTAGAATTTATCTTTCGCGAAATAGACTTAGGAGTATAGCCCTCTTTTTGCATTTTTGCTAAAAACGCCTCTATGTCCTCTTTAGTTACTTCGTGAATTTGATTTTTCTTAAGAACTTCTAAGAACGAGACGAGCTGCTCTATATCCTTGCCGTATGCTACAATTGTAGAGCTAGAATGCTTTTTATTTTTTAGAAAATCTTTGAACTCTTGGTGGGCATCCCGGAGTTTTACGGTTTTCATACTTCGATTTCACTCAGTATGATCCTGAGCAGAGTCGAAGGATCATAAAAGTGATGTCCTATAATATCAATAAATTTAGCTTTAGTCAAGATGGAAAAATTTTAAGTTGGTCATGAAGAAAATATTATTTATTATTGCTATTGTAGCCTCAGTCTTTATTATAAACAGCCTTATTCGCTCGATTTACGATCTTTGGGGGAAACAAGACTTAATTACAAAGGCTCAAAAAGAATTAGAGAAAGAAAAGAGAGAGAATCAGGATTTGAAATCAAAATTGTCTAAAGCTCAGAGTAGTCAATTTGTAGAAGAAGAAGCTAGGAATAAACTTTTGTTGGTAAAGCCTGGGGAACAGCCGGTGATAATTCCTCAAAATCTGGTCTCAACTCAAAGTTCACAAATAAAAAATATTGACAAGCGCCAAAACTGGAGAAAATGGTGGGATTTATTCTTCTAGTGCCAACGGCTGGATTCGAACCAGCGACATGACGCTTATGAAACGTCCGCTCTGCCCCTGAGCTACGTTGGCGCGCAATTATTTTATCAGTTGATTTGGTATTGGTCAAATTGGTATAATAAACCTACACGCGGGGTAGTGTACAGTGCACATGAGGCTCATAATCTCATAGGCCAGGCGCAACTCCTGGCCCCGCAACCGATTCGACGCGCCTTTTGCTTCACTCAAGGCTTGCTCACGGCAAGCACTGCGAGGAGAATTGGCCCTGAGCCTGTCGAAGGACTAAAATTATGTGGTATGTTTATTTATATTCTTCTATGTTTAGACGGTAGCTTATACACCGGTTCTTCAAACAATCCCGATGCAAGGTTCGAAGACCATAAAAACGGCAAGGGCGGAAGATATACTCGCTCACACAAGCCAATAAAATTACTTTATACCAAACAACTTGAATCAAAATCTTTAGCTCTCAAGCGCGAAAGCGAGATTAAAAGCTGGAGCAGAGAAAAGAAAATACGAGTCTTAAAACTAGGTATTTAAAACACATGTTCCACAGCCTCAATTTTTAAGGTTCAATTCCAATCCACAGAGTAAACCCCTCCCATAGTTTGACATTGGTGGTTTGAAGTTTTACAATTTGCGGATTAAATAGCTAAAATAGCATTTTCACAAATAGTTTTTTGTTATAAAATAACTGAAGTTATTATTATGGTTGAAAAATTAAATCCTTCAGTATCATCAAAAACAGATGAGGGCGGTCCTTCATCTATTCATTCTGTCCGCGTTTTTGAGATAGCTACGCCTTCCCTAACAGAAATTACAGAGGTAGAAGTAGAGGCTCCAACTTTTGAAAAGTTGCTGGGTCAACTTCGAGAGGCCAGAATTGCTAGGCAAACACTTGTAAACCGAAAAAATTTACCAACATGGCAGTATATCGATGAAGAAGATAGACGGCAAATCGAAAATATTATTGAAGATAGCCATGAAATACGAGGATACGTTAAGCTCCCCAGTAAATTTCCGCAAATAAGGGTTAATACAGCAAGAGAGACGATTCAGGCAGGAAAAAAAGCTCGCCTTTCTTTAATCGAGAGATTAAGAAATTATATCCAGCCCCAAATCGATGAGGAATATGGAGATCACGCACGGGAATTAAGACAAACAGTTGAAGAGGCTATTAATCAAACAATAGTAAATTTTAATGGAAATGACGAGGAAGATTTTCAAACTTCCCTAAAAGATCAAGTTCATATTAAAGGAGAGGTAAAAATTCAAGAGGTGCGAAGTATTATGACAGGTGAAGAGATCCAAAAATATGAAAAAAATGTGCAAACCCATCTTGCTAGATTAAGAGATAGGTTAATCCGTCTAGGTGTCGATTTAGAAGATGCAGCGCAAGAAGCGAGACTGGCGGTACTTGAGGCAATAAGTAATTACAACCCGGAACTAGGTAAATTTCCGCCCTACTTATTTACGATAATAAACGGCAGACTATATGATTTAATGAGAACAACATCACCAATGACTCGTTCAGAGCAGAAGAATTTAAAAGAGATTTTTGAATTTGAACAAAATTTCGAATCGGATAATGGCCGTCCGCCTACAATTGAAGAAATTGAGTTAGCTACTGGTATAAAACGAGAGGAAATACAAGATATTAAGGAGTTTCCTCATGTCTTTGCAATGGCCGATTTAGGAGAAGACATAATTGAGCAAATATTAAGAGATCAAGATTCTTTAGTTGAACCAGAAAAGTATTTAATGGAGAAAGAAGATGTTGCTGATTTGATTACTGAGTACGGTCGAATTAAAGTTGCTTTAGAGCTGTTGGCAGAACGCGACAGAGCAATTGTAATACAACATAATCTTAAGGGTTTGACTTTTTGGAAAATTGCAGAGAATCTGGGGCTATCCGAATCAAGGATCTGCCAGTTGCATAAAAAAGCGCTAGCAAGGTTAAAAAAGATGCTTACAACTGGTGTTAGTCTCAAGGCATTTTTACGCGAACTGGGCATCAGCCGTGACAGCTTTAATAATAATCGCCTTGGAGAAGGTTTAGAGTATAAACACGCTGGGAGGGCAGGAGCGCGGCTTGGACCATTCGAGATGCTTACTATTAAGAAAAGAGTCGAAGCACATAAACAACAAGTTGTAGAAAATAGAGAGGTAAGAAAAAAACAAACAGCGAAGCGTAATAGAGTTGAAAAAAGAAGAAGTAGAAGACAAAAAGAAGTCAAACGAATTGTAAAAAACAGACTAAGAGGAAAGCATCTCCACCCTGAGAATGTTAATGGTCATCGACCAAAAGAATACAAACCAGTAAAACCAGAAGACCTTGAAATTCTATTAGAATTATATGGTGATCAATTAAAAAGCAATGAAGTGAGAGTACTTAGATTAAGATCTGGTTTAGAAGATGGCGTGCTGTGGACAAGAGAAGAAGTAGCAATTGTAATAGGTCTAAAGACGCCAGCAGGAGTTTTATATATAGAGAATAGAGGGTTAGGAAAATTACGGAAATTAGAACCGTCCATTTTTGAGCAAGAAACCTCTAAATAAATACAGGCTCAAAGTCTTCCCCAGTTTCTAGAAAAAAAAGTTCTAAGTGCACTAACATTGTGAAGATTAACTTTTGACCGCAATTGATTCTAGATATCCTGTTTTGTATAATCCTGTCTATGGCGGCAAGAGCGGAGCTGATTAATCTCACAGCAAATATTGAAGCAGAGAAAATTCCTGGGCAGATTATATACCTTTTTCCCGGTCAAGGGGTGGAGAAAGCTGGGATGGGGAAAACTTTATATGAAAACTCCGAAATCGCGCGGGGAATTCTTGGTCAACTAAAACCAGAATTATTAGATATTATGATAAATGGGCAATGTGTAGATCATCCAATTAATGCACTCAATGATACCGCAAACGCACAGCCTGCCATAACCGCAGTCAGTTTAGCAACTTATTTTGCGTTTCTTGAGGCAAATCCTTCATTTAAGGAAAGGCGACCCCTTGCTTTTTTGCCCCATAGTACCGGTCAAATGAGCGCTATGGGAGCGGCTGGTGTCGTAGATATAAAAACGGCATTACATATTGCAGCTGAAAGAGGAAAATTAATGAAAGAAGCAGGCGAGAGGAGAGAAAACAAAGGCGGCATGTTAGGACTTTTAGGAGCAACTTTGGAAAAAGCAGAATTGCTCTGTGCTAATACTTCAGAAGCGCTTGGAGAAGAAGGCATATGGGTTGCAAATGACAATACGGCAGACCAGATCATTTTAAGCGGCAGAGAAAAGCATATTGTATACGCTACGGCTCATGCAAAAGAAGCGGGAATAAAAAAAGCAATTCGACTTGGTGTTCCTATTGCTGGACATTGTTCTCTGATGAAAGAAGCACAAGATATGTTCGTGCAATATGTAGCTCATATCAAGTTTGAAAGACCCACTTCTCCCATTATTCTCAACACGAGAGCCGCGGCAACTTCGGATCCTGATGAAATAAGAGCGGATTTAATTAATGGGTTAACTAGAGGCGTTAGATTCAGAGAGGCTTTACAAGAAGCGCAAATAAGCGGAGTTAAAAGTTTTGTTGAGATCGGTGAAGGACCATTGTCGGGTTTTGCGCAAAAAGTAATACAAGATTCAATGCAGTTTCAAATAACCATATAAGTTCATCTTTATTCTTTCATTTTTCTTTTGATATATTTTTACATATTGCTTTCATAGCAATTAGTTCTTATTATCAAGCTATGGCAAGTAGTCCCGAAGCGATTTGTGGAAATTGCAGACTTTTTGACAGGAATAATGTCATAGGGGAATTGGTTGGATCAACAGATTCAGTCAATGGAAAAATCAATAAAGGGTACTGCAGGGCGCCGAAAGGACTTGTCTTGGGCGTAAGGAGAGAAACCGATCCATGTAAAATGCCCGAAGGAACCTTTGAAGAAATTCCAACTTCATTGACCCAGAGTCCATCAGCTCTCCAAGAATCTCCGGCTTTGTGATATAATTCTCATTTATGAATCAAAAAGAGCGCGGATCGTTTGTTCATCCAAGACAAAAGCATTTGTTTAAACTTCTTACTGGAGGTAACGTTCTTCCGTGTGGAGCAGAAACATTACTAAGAGAGGCAATTTTAGAATACGATATTGCATTTGGAAAAAACAATTGGCCAAAGAAGTCAGAGTTACCAGACATTGATACAAATTTTTGCACAATAATACCTTATGGAGAAGAAGGGGGAGAAATAACGGCGGGCAGGTTTCAGAGGATAATAACAAGATTTATTGGAGATGAAGAAAGATTAAATGAAAAAACAGACCCATTTACTGTAACGGTCGTACAATTTCATTTTCTTACTTCTCCAAATGTGCCTATATATCCCGATGTGGCAAGATGCGTTTTCATTGATGCATATGGAAACTCTAATCCATCAGAATTTTTATTTGCTGTTCCCGAATATCTTTCAGGCGATACAGCATCCTTTCGGATATCTGTTTTTCTAGGAGGAAAACTTCTTACTCAACGTTCGTTAAATCTTGCTGTAAAATAAAAATCTCTATGAAAAATAATCCTATTGGAGTTTTGGATTCAGGAGTGGGCGGTCTTTCAATTTGGAGGCAAATTGTTAAGAAACTTCCAAACGAATCAACAATTTATATAGCAGATTCAAGAAATTGTCCTTATGGTACTAAATCCTCAGAAGAAATTTATCAACTTTCCAAAAAACTAGTTACATTTCTAGTTCAAAAGAAAGTTAAATTAATAGTTTTAGCTTGTAATACCATTACTGTTTCTTGTCTTGATAAATTAAGAAAAGAATTCCCCAAAGCCCCGATTATAGGAGCAGTCCCCGTAATAAAAACAGCTTCAGAAATTACTAAAAATAATAAAATCGGAGTTTTGTCAACTGCAAGAACTGCAAAAAGCAGATATCAAAAAAGCATTATAAAAAAGTTTGCTGATAACTTAAAAATTCTAAATTTGGGTACTGACAAACTGGTCCCGATTGTTGAAAGCGGAGAAATAAAAGGAGCTAGAATTAATAAAGTTTTAAAAGAAGCTCTCAAACCCTTTTCGGATTTCAATGTTGATGTTTTGGCTTTAGGATGCTCACATTTCCCCTTTTTGAAAAGGCAGATCGGACAAATCTTAGGAAAAAATGTTTTAATCTTGGATTCTGCCGGAGCAATTGCAAGGCAAACAAAAAGAGTTCTTAAAAACAATAACGAGCTTTCGGTATATAATAGTTTTGGGCATGCCTTATACACAACAGGTGATCTTAATAAGTTCAATAGATTATCAAAGAAAATATTAGGAAAACGATTTGAAAATGTTTTAATAAAGAGAATATCTTTATGACAAATAAATTTAAAGGCAAGAAAATTGCGGTTTTGGGGCTTGGAATAGAAGGATTATCAAGCGCAGTTTTTTTATCAAAAAGGGGAGCGATCGTTTCGGTTTTGGATCAAAAGAGAGAAAATCAATTGGACCAGAGCCTTCTTAAAATATTAAGAGAAAGTGATATAGAGATATTAGGGGGAGAAGAATATCTTAAAAATCTTTTGAAATACAATCTGGTTGTAAGAAGTCCGGGAGTTAAGTTAGAACTTTTAAAAAAATTCGTATCAGAAAATAAAATAACTTCCCAAACTAAGCTTTTTTTTGATTTATGTCCTTGCCCCGTCATTGGAGTAACCGGAACAAAAGGAAAAGGGACAACTTCCTCTCTAATTTACGAGATGCTTCGAAAACAAGGGTTTGATGTATATCTTGGAGGGAATATTGGAAAGCCCCCGTTGGATTTTTTGGATAAACTTAATACTCAGTCAAAAGTCGTCCTTGAGCTTTCGAGCTTTCAATTACAAGATCTTACAAAAAGCCCACATATTGCCGTTGTTCTTATGATGACAAGTGAACATCTTGATTATCACAAAGATACAAATGAATATGTTAAGGCAAAAAAAAATATTCTTCGTTTTCAAACCAAAGACGATCTTGCGATTATAAACAAAGATTATCCAGCGAGTAACGAGTCTGGTATTCATACAGAAGGTAAAGTTTTTCAAGTAAGCCGAATTGGAAAAGTTAAAGAAGGGTGTTTTGTAGAAAACGGAAAGATTTTAGTCAGCATTTCAAAAGGAAGATTTACTACTGAGAAGGTAGAGATAATAAAAACAAAAGATATTCTTTTGCCCGGAGAGCATAATTTGGAAAATGTTTGTGCCGCAATTATGGCGGCTTTGCTCTCCAGTGTTTCAAAGAAAAATATAATAAAGGTTCTTAAAACTTTCAAGGGACTTGAGCATAGACTTGAGCTTGTCGGTGAAGTAAATGGAGTAAGATTTTATGATGATTCTTTTTCTACAATTCCGGAGACAGCAATTGCCGCAATTCAAGCTTTTAAAAATCCTGAAATCCTAATACTTGGGGGGTCAAGTAAAAATAGTGATTTTAAAGAATTGGGAGAGGTTATTTCATCAGCAAGCAATATAAAAGCAATTATTGGAATTGGGGTGGAATGGCCGAAAATAAAATCAAAAATCAAAAATCAAAAATCAAAAATAATTGAAGGATGTAGAAATATGAAGGAGATTGTTCAAAAAGCAGTATCGATATCAAAACCGGGAGATGTTGTGCTTCTTTCTCCTGCCTGCGCCTCTTTTGGAATGTTTAAAAACTACAAAGACCGCGGAAACCAGTTTAAAGAAAAAGTTAAAAAGCTTAAAAATTAGAATGAACCCCGAAATATATTTGCCAAATTTACATAAAATTGTGCCAGCAAGGTTTCATCTAGAAAAATCTCTGGCGGAAACGCCATGGGCTCTGGCTATGCTTCAAAAACTTTCTTGGCACAGCCAGTGGACTTACGGACATTCTGCAAGAGTTGCTTATCTTATGGGAGAAATGATGGGAAATGAAGGTATGGATGAAAAAGGAGTCTTAAAATCTCAAAGGGCTGGATGGTTACATGATATTGGAAAAATACAAATTCCATTAACGGTTTTGGATTCCGTAGCATTAAGTGAAGCGGGAAGAGGAGCATTGGATGAACACCCAAGATTTGGATTTGAAATGGTTCAGAAGTATGACGAGGAAATTGCGAGAATTATAGTAGCACATCACGAACCCCTAAAAAGATATCCCAGAAATCAAACGAGGGAAGGGGTTGACGGAGAACTTTTATTTTTTCAAAATATGCTCTCACTTTGTGATGCAACAGATGCTCTTATGAGTGCACGCCCTTATAAAGAACCATGGAGTCCCAAGAAAGTGGAAGAAGATTTGCAGGGAAGATTTGATCCTAAGCACATTAGATTGGGAGTAAAAATACGCGCAGATGTAGATTCTTAGCTTTAGATTTTAAGATAAGGGAATTTTTAAAAGAGGAAGTTAGAATGCTAATTTGATACAATACAAAGTGTGAAAAAGAGAGTATATTCGGGTATTAGAGCAACTGGCAGATTACACTTGGGCAATTATTTGGGAGCAGTTAAGGGAATGCTTGCTCTTCAAGATTCCTACGAGTGTATATTTTCTGTGGTTGATCTTCATACGATTACTGTTCCGTACGATCCAAAAACTTTAAGAGATTCTATTAGGGAAATAATTCTGGATTATCTTGCTGTGGGACTTGATCCAAAAAAATGTTATCTTGAGGTTCAATCCAAAGTTCCATACCATACAGAACTTGCTTATCTTCTTTCAACAATTTATCCTGTTTCCCGTCTTGAAGATTTGCCGACTTATAAAGATAAAAAAGCTCAATACCCCAAATATGTGAATATGGGACTTTTGTATTATCCGGTTCTTATGGCGGCAGATGTGCTTTTGTATAAGGGAGAATTGGTACCGGTTGGAATGGATCAGGAACCGCATCTTGAGGTAATGAGAGAGGTTGCCCGAAAATTCAACTCAATGTTTGGGCAAACTTTCCCAGAGCCGCAGAGATTTAAAACTCCGGAAGAATATAAGCATGTCCCATCTCTTACCGGAGAAGGCAAAATGAGTAAGTCAGTTGAAGGAAGTTATATAAATATAACAGATGATCTTAAGACAATTAGAGAAAGAATTGCGCAGTCTCCAACAGACAGCGGGCAAGAGGGCGGAGAAGTTCCAAAAAAAGGACCTGTTGCAAATTTATTTACTCTTTTGAGACTTTTTTCATCAAAAGATACTTACAAAAAATTCGAAGAAGACTACAGAGAAAAGAGAATTCGGTACGTTGAGCTAAAAGATGTTTTGGCAAAGAATATCTACGAAGAACTTAAGCCAATTCAGGAAAAAAGAAAAGAATTCCTAAATAATCCACAACTTGTTGATTCAATAATCGAAGAAGGAATTCAAAAATGCCTTTTAATTGCAAAAGAAACAATAAGAGAAGTTAAAGAAAAAATGGGCCTCTCTTGATAATTTAGAATTTAGAATTCCGGAGCATATTATGGGTTGGCAAACAGCTTCAATTATGCTATACTTCGATCTATGGCAAACGGCAAAAAAAACAACCTACCTGCTGCCCGCCTGCCGGCAGGACAGGGTAGGCAAGGCAAAAAACAAAAAATCTTCAAAGTAAAACTAAATACTTCTTGGAAAAATATTTTTCTTTACGGATTTCTTGTAATTATTGCAGGATTTCTTTTTTTAAGCGCAACGGCGCCTTTGGAACAGATAAACACAGTCCCGCTTTCTCAGATAATGTCTGATGTTAGAGAAGGAAAAGTTAAAGAAATAGTAATACTCGATAACAAACTTACAGTTAAAGAGCAAGATAAAACAGTCCAGACTTTTAAAGAACCGGGTGCAAATGTCTATCAGCTCTTCAAAGATGCAGGTGTGTCTTTAGATAAAACCAAGGTTTTGGTAAAAGATGAAACAGGCCTAAACAACTGGGTAAATATTTTATCTTCGGTTCTTCCCATAATATTAATGGTCGCATTTTTCTACTTTATCTTTAGACAAGCCAGAGGAGCTCAGGAAAATATTTTTTCATTCGGCCAATCAAAAGCTAAGTTATTTTCAAAAGATACTCCAAGAATAAGATTCTCAAATGTTGCAGGAGTCGATGAGGCAAAACAAGAACTTACAGAAATTGTAGATTTTCTTAAAAACCCTGGAAAATATAAGGCAATGGGAGCAAGAACTCCAAAGGGCGTTCTAATGGTTGGTCCATCGGGAACGGGGAAAACTCTTTTGGCAAGGGCTACTGCGGGAGAAGCAAATGTTCCATTTTTTTCTATGGCAGGGTCGGAATTTATGGAAATGTTAGTTGGCGTTGGGGCATCACGCGTTCGAGATCTCTTTAATACTGCAAAAAAGAATCAACCCGCAATTATATTTATAGATGAGGTTGATGCAATCGGAAGACAAAGAGGCACAGGTATAATGGGAGGACATGATGAGAGAGAACAGACTTTAAACCAGATCTTAGTTGAAATGGATGGATTTGCTCCTACAGAACAGCTCGTTGTTATTGCAGCAACAAATAGGCCCGATGTTCTGGATCCTGCCCTAATTAGACCCGGAAGATTTGACAGAAGAGTTATGCTGGATATGCCCGATGTTGTTGGAAGAAAGGCGATTCTTTCGATTCATGCACGGGGAAAACCATTTGAAAAAAATGTAGATTGGGAAAGGGTCGCAAAAAGAACAGTAGGATTTTCGGGTGCCGATATCGAAAATATGTTAAATGAAGCGGCGATTTTGGCGGCCCGTTTGGGGAAAAAGGCAATTGATATGAAAGATTTGGAAGAAGCTGCAACAAAGGTAAAACTGGGACCTGAGAAAAAAAGACTTCAAACAGATGAAGACAGAAAAATGACAGCATATCATGAGGCAGGACATGCATTAGTTTCTTGGGAAATGCCGCATATGGATCCTATTCACAGAATTTCAATCGTTTCGCGAGGGCTTTCTTTAGGACACACAATGATGGAGCCGACAGAGCATGTTCACGAAACAAAAACAAGGCTTATTGAGCAGATAAGCGTGATGCTTGGAGGACGAGCGGCAGAGAATTTGGTCTTTTCGGAAATGACCACTGGCGCATCCGATGACATTGCTAAAGCAACAGAAGTGGCAAGAACAATGGTTGTAGAATTTGGAATGAGCGATTTAGGGCCAATAAATCTTGATGGGGAAAAAAGAAGATTTTTCGCAGAGCAGTCAAATATATCGCAGGAGATGGCGGCAAAAATTGATGAACAGGTTAAAAGAATAACAGATGCGGCTTATAAAAGAGCCGCTTCAATTTTGGTTAAGCTTAGAAAAAAACTTGACCTTTTGGCAGAAGAACTTCTTAAAAAAGAAACAATTGAATCGGAGGAATTTTTCAGGCTCATAGGTCCTAAAAAAATGATCGGCAGCGCAAAACCCGCTCTTCTATCCGTTGAAACTTAACTTCCTGACCCCGATTTAATCGGGGTTGACACTTCCTTCCCTTTTCTGGAATACTAAGAGTAATGGATAATAATTTGACTTCATCAAATCAAAATTCTCCTCAGGCTTCGCAAGTTCCTAATCAATCAAAATCTGCTCCATCCCATTCTTTTTCAAAAAGCGAGGCGATAAAATACGGTTTTAATTTCTTTAAGGCAAATATCAGTGTATTTGTAAAACTTGCACTGGTTGTCGTTGCGATCAATATCGTAATGGGGCTTATATCGAGCATGTTTGATCGAACCCCCATGAATTTCTTATGGGGCCTAGTTTCGCTTGCAATATCGATTGTAGTTCAGGTTGGATTTACTAAGATAATTCTTGATCTTCATGACGGAAAGCCTTTAAATTTCTCACATTTATATACGCTCTATCCCTTAGCCTTAAGATTTTTAGGTGCGTCGATTTTGTACGGATTTATCGTTGCTGTCGGGTTTATCCTTCTTATTATTCCTGGAGTCATATGGGCCCTGAAGTTTCAGTTTTACAGTTTCCTAATTGTAGATAAAAATGTCGGGATCATGGACTCACTTAAGAAAAGCTCTGTTTTAACTTCGGGAATTAAGATGAATCTATTTCTCTTTGCGCTTCTTTTGGTCGTGATAAATATCGCAGGAGCACTGGCTTTGATAATTGGATTATTTGCGACAATTCCAACCACAATAATGGCAACAGTTTTTGTTTACCGAAAACTTCTCTCCCAAGCCCCCGGAATTTAGATTTTTGATGGTATAATATCCCCACATGGAGAAATTTGTTTTGATTGATGGCAATGCGATTGTTCATAGGGCGTATCATGTAATGCCGCCATTAACGCGCTCGGACGGCACTCCAACCGGTGCTGTCCAGGGATTTTTTTCCATGATTCTTAAAATGATTGCGGAGCTTGCTCCCGCCCATATTGCAATTGCTTTTGACAGCCCAAGCCCAAATTTTAGAAAAGAACTTTTTGCACAATATCAGTCTCAGCGGCCGGTCATGGAAAGTGATCTTTCGCCTCAGTTTGGAATAATCCAAGGGATTTTAGAAAAAGCAAAAATATCTATTTATGCCGTTGATGGACTAGAAGCAGACGATATCATAGGCACAATTGCAAGAAAAGCAACCAGACTACAGACTACAGATTACAGTAAGAAACAAAAAAACAAAGCAGTAGGCGGTAGTCAGTCGACTGTAGACGTTATTATTTTAACCGGGGATCGCGACATGCTTCAGCTTGTAAACCACAAAACAAAAGTTTTGGCACCAGTTAAAGGAATTTCTGAAATGATTCTTTACGATGAAGTAAAAGTGAAAGAAAAATATGGTATAGATCCTTCCAAGTTTGTAGAACTTAAGGCCCTGATGGGCGATAGTTCCGACAATTATTCCGGGGTTTCGGGAATAGGACCTAAAACTGCTTCAAATTTAATTAATGAATACGGCTCTGTTTCAAATATTTACAAAAATATTTCAAAAATAAGAGCCAAAAACCCTAAACTTGCGCAAAAGCTTAAAGAAGGAAGAGAAAACGCAAAGCTTGCCCATCAGCTTGCAACAATTTTAACAGACGCCCCATTTAAATATGATTTTTCCGACTGTGATATGAAAAACTTGGATGTCACGGAATTTAAAAAAGCCCTTGAAGCTTATGATTTTAAAACCCTGCCGAAACGGCTTGATGAAATATTCTCAAAGGACAAAAAAATAGAGAGAATTGTTAAGACACAGATGAAACTGTTGTAGCGAAGCTACAACATACGAATAAATTTAATCCGGCAAACCGACCATGTTTTTTGCCGCAGCGTCTAATCTTGCCAGAGTTTTTTTATTTACTATTCTTGCGGCTCGTCCAAATGCTGTTTGAAGGGCAATTCTATATTCTTCTTCCGTGCGAATTGCAGCTTTCAGCTTTATATTTTCGAAATGATCGGTAATTCGAGCCAAACCATGATAATTGAAACCCTCAGAATGTTCAGAAAATTCTTTAATTAATTCCATAAAATTCTGGTCAGACAAATCTCCCTGAGGTACAATTTTCTTGAGCATAAATTCCCTTTGGTCTCTGGTAGGCAAAGGAAAATAAACTGGATTAAAGCGTCTTAAAAATGCAGCTTCGACATCTGGGTGATTGAGAGTGCAGAGAAGATAAATACCGTAGGTATCTTCCATTCTCTCCAACATGCTAAGTGCTTCCGAACGGTCTTCGGGATCAATAACCTGATTCGTTTTTCCTTGCTCGTCAATGTTAAAAGATGTCCCCAATAGTGCTTCGACATCATCAACCAACAGGACGGCAGGCATATCAATCATTCTTTTGACCCTCGTGATTATAGGAAGTGTTCCGTATTCAAAGCTTTGAAGCTTGCCTACGCTAACTGGTAAGGTTAATACTTGCCTGTTCTCCATAAAGAATCTTCCCACCATACTTTTTCCAACCCCCGGTGCTCCTACTAATATTGTATTCATAGGTTTCCCTTGCCCTTTTTTAAGAGGTCGATATAGGTCGGTTTTTATATCATCTATCTGCTCATCAAGATCAAATATTTCATCTCGTGTAATAAACGGTTCCTTTTCTGATAACATCTCTAAGTAAATATTCATAAATATCTCCCTCCTTAAGGACAGAGAGCTTAGAGCAGCCTCATTCGTTGACATATCAAGACGCTCCTGTGCAATAAGAGCGGCAACTACAACTTGGTATGCAAGTACCGCCTCTGAATCACTGGCATTATTAATAATTACTGTGCCAGCACCAGTTTTTTCCGGACTTTTACCTCTTCCCCTAATTAAAATTCCACTGTTTTCGTAGATATTATCGTCTAAATACAAATTAGCAGATAATACATATATATCCTTCTCCCTGCCCGGATATCCTTCGACCACATTCTCTATGTCATCTCCGGAATTTTCAGATAAACCAACAGATGCTATAAGATTTTTTAAACTTTTTTCAATACTCTCAGAATATTTATTAAAAGGTATATCTATTAATGTATAGTTTACGTAGCCGAGCCGCGGATAAAACACTCTTTCTATTCGTGGACCATTTATAGGCAGGCCCCCCTGTTTTCTAAGTTGATCATTAACAATATCTCTAAATCTTGCGAAATGTAAACGTTTATCTACTAAAGATGAAAATAATGGATTCTCGGTTCTTGTAATCCTAACTTCATTTTGTCGTAAAACTTCTGTCCCGTGTTCAAGCGTCATAGTAAGTCAAGTATTATAAGTTATTGATTGGTAAAAGGCAAATAAAATAGATATAATCTGCTTATGAAAGTTGCGCTGATACACGACTATATTAAAGAGTATGGGGGGGCGGAGAGGGTTCTCGAAGCCTTGCATGAGATTTGGCCGGATGCGCCAGTTTATACAATGGTTTATCTGCCAAATTTTTTAGGACCTCATAGAAAAAGGTTCAAGAATTGGAAAATAAAAACCTCGTTTCTTCAATTCCTTCCTTTTAAGTCAAAATTAATAAGTCCGATCCGCATAATTGCGCCATTCGTTTTCAAAAGTTTCGATTTCTCTGGTTTTGATGTGGTTATAGTCTCTGCAACAGGTGCTTATTCCCCGAATTCAGCATTCGGACTACGGACTACAGACTACAGCGGTAGTCGGTCGACAGTAGTCGGAAAGCATGCGCCGTTGCGCATCTGTTATTGCCATACTCCTCCTAGATATCTTTATGGATTTGCAACAGCCAGGGAATGGAAAAATAATCTTATTTTTAGGGTTTTGGGAGAAATAGCTAATCATTTCTTAAGACTTGTTGATTTCAAATCCTCGCAGAATGTTGACTTCTTTATTGCAAATTCAAAGAATGTTGCGGGAAGGATCGAGAAGTTTTATAAAAAAGATGCAATAGTTATTTATCCTCCCGTTGATACAGCGTATAGTTCGTTAGCGTATAGCGTTAAGTTGAAAGCAAAAAAACTAAACGCTAAATTCCTAAACGCTAAACGCTATTATTTAGCGGGAGGGAGAATAGCGAGGCCGAAAAATATTGAATTGATAATTCAAACCTTCGCTAAGCTAAAATTACCTCTTAAAATTTTTGGAAAGGAATTCGGCGGCCTTAAATTAAATGAATCACGAATCATGAATAACGAATCACGAATTGAATTTCTGGGGGAAGTTTCGGAAGAAAAAAAACTTGAACTTATGAAGAATGCAAAAGCTTTTATTTTTGCCTCGGAGGATGAGGATTTTGGGATAACGCCTGTTGAAGCAATGAGCGTTGGTACGCCTGTTATTGCTTATAGATCGGGAGGAGTTTTAGAATCGGTTGCTGATGGAAATCCTTCGGCAGGCTCAGGACGGCAAAAGCCGACAGGGATATTTTTTGATGAACTGACAGTTGAAAGTTTAAGTAAAGCAATTCAGCAATTTAACAACCTGCCTGCCGGCAGGCAAGGTTCAACAATTAGTCCGGAGGACTGTATAACCCAAGCACAAAAATTCTCCAAAGAAAGATTTAAGAAGGAAATTACGGAGTTTATAGAAAAGATGGTAAAATAGGATATATGGACGAGCAATTTGTAGGGGAAAATTCCCAGTCAAAAGAATCGGATTGGCCGATAAGAGTTAGAAAATCCATAGAAGTTAATGGTCGGGAGTGGGGGTATTTTGAAACCGGTAATCCAGATGCAGAGTTTTCAATGCTTAATATTTCAGGTTTTGGAGCATCATCTGGAGAAGGTAATGAAAGATTATCTCAAGCATTAGCAGGAAGAGTAGAGGGTTCACTGGGAATGCAGACGCTTCGTCAGGATTTACCAAAGGGCGCACGAAAAATTGAAGAGATTGTCCAAGGTTTAAAAGGAAAATACCACACTATTACGCCTCAGATCCCCGGAGGTGGTTTTTCAGAAGCAATTGATAACCCAACGCTTGATAATCTTGCCGAGGAACTGGCGGATTTTGTAAGAAAAGTCGGCCTGAAAAATCCAATTCTTTTTGGTTCCTCTATGGGCGGGATTCTCGCCATTAAACTTGCCGCAAGACATCCTGATATTCCAAGGGCATTAACTCTACAGGGAGTAATGACAAAACCGGGCAACATGCGTGCACGAGATTATTATCCAGCACAAATTTTAACATCGACCCCACTAAGACAGATAATAGAAAGAACGCCTCTGCTTTTTGGAGGATTAAAGCAAATGTCAAGAGTCGGTATTAGAGGACAAGTAGATTTTAAGTTAGCGGACAGACAGGGTAAAGAGCAAATGTTAAGAGACATGGATAAGGCAGAAGCGCGTACATCTCTTATGACGCTTAAGGGCATAGGAAAGGATTTAGAAGCTGAGATAAACCAAATAAAAGTACCAGTAGTTCTATTGGATGGTGAGAATGCGGTTGTAGTCTCCATTGGTAAAACCAAAAGAATTGCGGGTAGGTTCCATCCGGAAATTAGCGACGAAGACCCAAGAGAAAATTTAAGAAAAAAGATTGCAGAAAGAAAAGTTTTGTTCTATAAGATAGGCGGAATTGCTGGTAAGCATGCTCATAGCGTGCTAGATACTTTCCCCGAAGGAATGGCAGTGATGATAAACCACGCAGTCAGTAATTACTTTAAAGTTTAATTGTGCCGGAACTACCTGAGGTTGAAACTATCAGATTGGGGCTTCAAAAATATCTTGTCGGGCACAGGATTGAGAAAGCCGCGGGACCTACTACTGCGAAAGATGCCAAAAATAGCTTCCCTTTTCTCATTTCAAATGCTTCTTGTTTTTCGTTAAGATAGGTGGTAATATTAATTTCTAGTACGGAGCGCAGTCGAAGTACTGGTTTTTTATGGCTTCGGTAGGCTCACCATATATGGGCAATAATCACAAGGAAAAGATTGTAATGTCCATCGGAGGATCCCTCATTGTCCCAAATGGAGGGATCAATATTGATTTCCTCAAGAAGCTTAATCAGTTCATTCGTGAACAACTGGCGAAAAATAAAAATCGCCAGTTTTTTTTAGTTATTGGCGGAGGAACGATTGCAAGACATTATAGGGATGCGGGAAGAGATGTGATAGGACATGAGTTAACAGCAGATGATTTGGATTGGATTGGAATTCATACGACAAAACTTAATGCACATCTTGTCCGAACCATCTTCCGCGATATTGCCCATCCATATATAATTAAACATTACGAAATAATTAGAAGAGTTACAGAGCCGGTGGTTGTTGCAGCGGGGTGGAAACCGGGTTGGTCAACCGATAACGACGCGGTTTTGATTTGCGAGGACTATAGTGTAAAAGAGATAGTAAATTTAAGTAACATATCCAGTATTTACGATAAAGATCCACGAAAACATAAAGACGCCAATCCAATACCTAAAATATCATGGGAGAATTTTAGAAAGTTGGTTGGTAGCAAATGGATCCCCGGAATGCATGTTCCTTTTGATCCCGTGGCGTCTAAAAACGCCCAAGAACTTGGAATAACTGTTGCAGTGCTTAAGGGAGACGATTTTGGGAATCTTGAGAATTATTTTAGCGGTAAAAAATTTGTTGGTACCATAATCAAATAAATTCAAAATTTAAAGCACCAAATTCCAGATAATATCAAATTTTCAAATTACCAAATTTCAAAACAGTTTTGATATTATAATTTAGAATTTATTTAGAATTTGTAATTTTGGATTTATAATTTATTTTAATGTTTCTCAAAAGCCTCTCCCTTGCCAATTTTAGAAACTACGATAAATCAAATTTTAATTTCTCAAAAGATATAGCTATAATTGTTGGTCCGAATACTGCGGGTAAAACAAATCTTGCAGAAAGCATATTTTATCTCTCAACGGGAAGAGGTTCTAAAGCAGAAAAAGACGCAGATTTGATACGTTTTTCGCAAAACTTAGCCCGGATTTCGGGAGTACTTGCGGATAAAACGGAACTTTCTGTTGTTGTTTCAAAGGAAGAATCAGATACGCGGGAAATAATACGGAAAAAATATTTGGTAAACGGTGTATCAAAAAGGAGAGCGGATTTTGCAGGAAATTTAGTTTGTGTACTTTTTTCTCCGGAGGATTTGGATATTATAATCGGCGGACCGAATCTTAGAAGAAGATCATTAGACAATCTCTTAGAGCAGGTAGATAGAGACTATAGAAATGCGACAATTGTTTATACAAAAGCTCTTCGGCAAAGAAACGCGCTTCTAGACAAGACAAGAGAATCCGGGCAAAGATCGGAAAAACTTTTCGAGTATTGGGATAGTCTTTTAATAGACAACGCGGCGGTTATTACAAAAAAAAGAGAAGAGTTTATCCAGTTTATAAATGATTTTTCAAAAGAAATTTTTGATTTTATTGTTTTTTACGATAAGAGCATTGTATCTTCGGCACGGCTTTTGCAATATAGGCAGGCAGAAGTCGGAGCAGGCGTAACATTAGTTGGTCCACATCGGGATGATTTGTCTTTTAGTATGTTTCCTTCGACAGGCTCAGGACAAGCAACAACACATGATATAAAATCATTTGGATCAAGAGGACAACAGAGATTAACCATTCTCCAGCTTAAAATTATTGAGCTTTCTTTTATAGAAAAAATCATAGGACAAAAACCCATTCTTCTTTTGGACGATATATTCTCCGAGTTGGATGAGGAGCATATAAAACTGGTTTTGGATATTTTGGGTAGACAGCAATCAATTGTTACAACTACGCATAAAGAATTCGTTGATCCAAAAATTCTTAAAAATGTAGACATGATAGAATTAGGTAAATAGAAATCAACTAATTAACAAATGTCAAATCAACTAATCAACAAATGAGAGAGTTTAATCCCAACGATCTTAAAAAGCTTTATATTCCGGCGTCCTCTTCCCATAAAGGACAAAACGGAAAGCTGCTTTTAATAGGTGGTTCTAAGATTTTTCATGCGGCTTCACTCTGGTCCCTAAAGATTGCATCAAGAATAGTTGACATGGTTTTTTATTCATCAGTGCCTGAAGATAATCAAATAGTTCAAAAGGCAAAACAGGAGTTCAGGGACGGAATAGTTGTGTCGCGAAATAAGATCGAAGATTATATAAACGAAGCCGATTGTATATTAATAGGCCCGGGATTGCCAAGAAAAGAGGGGGAAGAAGAGGGTGATGACGACACAAAACTCTTAACGGAAAAACTCCTTAAAAAATACCCTAATAAAAAGTGGGTTATTGATGGGGGAAGCCTTCAGGTTATTTCCCCTGATATTCTTCCTCAAAACTCAATAATAACTCCACATCAAAAAGAGTTCGAGATGCTATTTGAATTAAGAATTAAGAATCAAGAATCAAACCAAAATAAGAATCATAATTCATCGTTCATGATTCATGATTCAATGGTTGAGGAGATGGCGAAAAAATATAAGTGTGTGATTTTGCTCAAAGGAGAGACAGATATTGTTTGTGATGGACACGAATGCGTTATGATCGAAGGCGGGAATGCGGGGATGACAAAAGGAGGAACCGGAGATGTTTTGGCAGGACTTGTAGCCGCTTTGTATTGTAAAAACGAAGCATTCCTTTCTGCTTGCTCTGCCTCATTTATAAACAAAAAAGCCGGTGACAGCCTTTATAAAAGGGTTGGACTCTATTTTAACTCCTCAGACCTCGTCGACGAAATTCCTAAGGTTATGAAAAAATTAATTCTCTGACTGACTCTGGAGTTTTTGGGAGAGGCGGGAAAGCTGAAGTGTTATAACAACTGCCAGGACTGTAACAATTAAAGCATATATTAAAAGAGAAATTATTCCTCCGCTTTGCGGTAACCACCTTTTTATGTAGCTATTTATAAACTCTTGTATAAGATTGTTCCATGCAAGAGCCGCGACCAAGCCAAAACCGCTGGTTGATAAAGTCACCATTTGTTTTACGACCTCAAGATGCAGTTTTTGTGATTCCTTGCTTTGTTTTTTCTCCATATATTTATTATTATAGCATTTTTATTTTTCGGGAAATATGCGATAATTGTGTATAATAAAATTAACCAATCAACAAATTTCCAATCGACTAATAAAACAAATATGAAAAAGTTTGACATACACGATAGAATATTCAGATTTGTAATTGAAGTTTTGGAGCTGATAAAATATATTCCGCAGACAGTAGAAAACAAGATAATAATTAATCAACTGGTAAGATCGGTAACTTCAGTAGGAGCAAACGATCAAGAAGCCGACGGAGTTTCTTCGAGAAAAGACTTCATGCATTGTTATACAATAGTTCGGAAAGAGCTTAAAGAAACTCGATATTGGCTTTCAATTTTGTCTGAATTAGATAACAAGCTAAAAAGCAAATTTTCAAACTCCATAAGAGAGAATAACGAACTTATAAAGATTATCAGTTCCATAATAAGTAAAGTTGCAACTAAAATTAGTTGATTTGATATTAGATGATTGGATTATTAGTTGATTAATACTATGTATTCTCCCAAATTCATTATCACCAATAAAATTCTTAAAAACATTGGGATAATTGAGGCTTGCAAAGAAGTCATAGATAAAGCGCCCCTTCTTCCTTATTATGAAAAGCAATTTCGGGACGAGGCACTTATAAGAACAGTCCATTACGGAACTCATATAGAAGGAAATGAACTTAATATTGATCAGGCAGAAAATGTAATTATGGGGAAAGATGTTGTGGCAAGACAGCGTGATATTCAGGAAGTTATTAACTACAGAAAGGTTATGCAGTATATTGAAGACATGGAAGAGTTAGAAAGAATCAAAGAGTCAGAGGGCCAAAGTAATATAAATGAGGATCTTATAAAAGAACTTCATAAGCTTGTTGTCAGGAAGATTTTATCAACGGATTCTATCGGAGAATATCGGAAAAAACAAGTTGTTGTAAAAAACAGTTACACAGGAAAAATTTCCTTTAAACCTCCTCTTTCTCCCGCGATTCCGTTCCAAATAAAAGACCTAATTGTATTTATCAACAGCAAATCAGAGCAAGACATTCATCCGGTTTTGAAAAGCGGAGTTGTTCATTACGAACTGGTAAGAATTCATCCTTTCCTAGACGGAAACGGACGGGTTGCAAGGGCATTATCTACGCTCATTCTATTTTTGGAAGGTTATGATATCAGAAAATTCTTTTCTTTGGAAGAATATTTTGATAAAGAAGCAATTAGGTATTATGACGCACTTCAAAGTGTTGAGAAAAATGACGGCGATTTAACAAAATGGCTTGAATATTTTACACAAGGTCTGTCTATAGAGCTTTCCAAAATAAAAGACAAGGTGGAGAAAATTTCAATCGATGCAAACCTTAGGGAAAAACTGGGCGGAAAGCCAATAATGCTTTCGGATCGCCAGCTTAAGATTGTCGAATATATACAAAAAACAGGATATCTTCAAAACAAAGCATTTCCTCAGATTTTCCCAATGGTGTCTGAGGACACAATTTTAAATGAGTTGAAAGGGTTGCAAAGGAGCGGTATAATCCGAAAACAAGGAAAAACCAAAGCCGCAAGGTATGTGATGAAATGATATGAAGAGTCAAAGTAGGACAGAGCCAGAGAGTAAGAGTAAGGATTCAAAAGGTTATCATAAGTTGATTTTGTGGCAAAAAGCCAGAGAATTTGTAAAACTTATTTACAAAGCGACAGAGGATTTTCCCAGATCCGAAGAGCATGTCTTAAAGGGTCAATTGAGAAGAGCGGCTGTTTCGGTTGTTTTAAATATTGTCGAAGGATATAGAAGAAACTCTACTAAAGAATTCTTAAGATTTTTAAATTTTTCAGGCGCTTCGCTAACAGAGGTTGAGGCTTGTTTAGAAATATCTTTGGATTTAAGTTATCTAGAATCTCAAGAATACCAGCGATTAGAAGAAAAACGATCAGAACTTGAAGTCATATTATTCTATTTTGACAAAAGTTTAAAATCCAGAGTCAAAACTGTGACTCTGTGACTCTATTATGACTTTTAGAACTCTTAGTGGGTATTATGAAAAATTAGAAGCGACGAGTAAGAGGCTTGAGCTAATTGATATTCTTTCAAAACTTTTCAAAGAGGCAAAGGGCGATGAAATTGGAAAGATTTGTTATTTGATTCAGGGAAGAGTCGCGCCGTTTTTTGAACCAATAGAGCTTGGAATGGCTGAATCAATGATTGCGCAATCCGTTTCAAGAGCTTTTGATGAAAGCAAAGAGGACGTTTTAAAGCTTTATAGAAAGTTGGGGAATTTTGGATTGGCAGCTGCGCAACTTGCTAATAGACTACGGGCTACAGACTACGGCAAAAGAGCGGTAGACCGTAGACAGTTGACAGTAGACGAAGTTTTTGCAAAACTTCTTGAGATCGCAAAGTTTTCGGGAGAGGGAACGGTTGAAAAAAAGGTTTTTGGACTTTGCGAGCTTCTTAAAAAATTAGATCCGATTTCAGTAAAGCATGTTGTTAACATTCCGCTTGGGACTTTAAGACTTGGTATTGGTGATGCTACAGTTTTGGATTCTTTATCGCTGGCAAAACATGGAGATAAGTCTTTAAGACCAATTCTTGAGGATGCCTACAATAAAACAAGCGATCTCGGATTTGTTGCCGAAACATTTTTTAAAAAAGGGATAAGCGGTATTAAAAATGTAAAACTTATTGTTGGAAAACCGGTAAGACCGGCTCTTGCCGAGAGACTTCCTTCGGCGGATGAAGCAATAAAAAGGTTAGGAAATGAATTTGCGGCAGAGCCGAAGTTTGATGGATTTAGAGTACAAGTGCACTTGGATAGATTGACTGTTCAACTTTTTTCCCGTAACTTAGAAAATACCACGCATGCTTTTCCAGATATTGTCGATGGCGTCAAAAAGGAAGTAAAAGCAAAATCTGCGATTCTTGAAGGAGAAGCAATTGCGTTTAATCCTCTTACTTCGGAATTTTTACCCTTCCAAGAAACGACCAAAAGAAGAAGAAAATACAATATAGAAGAGATGATGAAAGAATTGCCTTTGGTTTTATTTGCTTTTGACCTTTTGTATTTAAATGGGAAAGATATTACCCAAAAACCATACAGGGAAAGGCGGAAACTATTAGAATCAATAATTTCAAAAGACCTTTCTCTGGGCAAGGCAGGCGGAAGCATCGTTAGAATTGCCGAAGAAAAGATTTTAAAAAGTGCAAAAGAAATAACTGATTTCTTCAACGAAGCAATTTCCGAAGGCCTTGAGGGACTAATGCTTAAGAAATTGGACAGCCCTTATGTTGCAGGAGGGCGCGGATTTCACTGGGTCAAATTTAAAAGAAGTCAGGCAGGGGAACTTACAGATACGGTCGATTGTGTTCTTTTGGGAGTTTACTTAGGAAAGGGAAAGAGAACAAAGTTTGGAGTAGGAGGACTTCTTGTTGGGATTTACGATGAAAAGAGAGATGAATTCGTATCAATATCAAGAATCGGCACGGGGCTAACGGATGATGAATTTAGAAAAGTAAATGAAATTTCAAAGCATTTAAGAGCTGATCATAAGCCCGCCCGAGTAAATTCCGACATAACACCATCTTTTTGGGTTGAGCCAAAAATAGTTTTAGAGATTCAGGCAGATGAAATAACACGTTCTCCAATTCATACTGCGGGAAGAGACAAAGAGGGTTTGGGTTATGCTTTAAGATTTCCTCGCCTCGTTAAGTTTCGGGAAGCGGATAAAAGAGCAGAAGACGCCACAACAGTTTCTGAGGTTATCAAACTTTATAATCTTCAATTCTCCCATTACAAAAAAAGTTGACAAAAAGAAAACAGAGTGCTATCCTCGCTAATTACTAGTACATAGAGAAGGTGAGATAATGCAACAAACAGAAAGAACAGAAGGAAGAATTGGCAGAGAATTTGCAGCAATTGAACCGTCGGATCGGGAGATGCTTAGAGCATTTTTCCTTTACGCTGGGCAGGTAAAGAACGGAAGAGGAGAAACTATTGGAATTTCGTGGCATTCTCTTAATGAAGTTATAAAACTGGCAGCTAAAAAAGCACCATTTTTAGGACAACTCTTAGATAAATATGGAGAGCTTACTTCGGAGGCAACCGACGAATTCTATAGATTAAAAAATAGGAATGTTGCAGTTAGTTCGAAGGGCAAGGTCAGCCTTACAGATGATCAAGCAATTAGAGATAAAGAAGCATCTTCAATTAGAACACTCTTTACTGATCGGGGTATTGGAGTATTAAGAGAAGCAACTGAATATGCTGTTATAACCTGGAATGCTAATCTGCCCAATAGAAGATCATAATGCTATAATATCTAGGTGGATTTCGTAACAGACTTGCATCTCCATTCAAAATACTCAAGGGCTGTTTCTCAAAATATGATTTTGAGTGAAATGGCAAGATGGGCAAAGCAAAAAGGGCTTGACATTATAACAACCGCAGATTTTACTCACCCTCTTTGGTATAGAGAATTAATGAGCCAACTTAAGGAAACATCAGAAGGTTTATACGCTCTGAAATCCTCCGCTTTCGCTAAAGCTTCGGCAGACAAGCAAAATAAAACTTTATTTCTTTTATCTTCGGAGATTTCAAGTATTTATAAACAAGGCGAGAAGCTTAGAAGAATCCACAATCTCGTTTTTGCTCCAAACCTTGAAACAGTTGAAAAGATAAACAAAGAATTTACAAAAAGAGCTTTTAATTTAATTGCAGACGGTAGACCAATCATAGGTTTATCATCAGAAAATCTTTTAGAGCTTCTTCTTTCTATCGATAAAAATATTTTGCTTATTCCCTGCCACGTCTGGACGCCGCATTTTGGAATGTATGGAAGTGCTTCTGGCTTTGATTCCATAGAAGAATGTTTTGGAAAATACAGTAATTATATTTATGGAGTCGAAACCGGGCTTTCAAGCGATCCGGAGATGAACTGGCAAATTGAAGAGTTAAAGACTCGTTCGATACTCTCTTTCTCCGATGCACATTCGGGAGCAAAAATGGGAAGAGAAGCAACCGTTTTTGCTAATCGCAAAAACGGAATTTCCAATTCCAAATTTCCAGTTTCAAAAAAAGCGGAAAATGTTTCATATAATGATATTGCTAACGCAATAAAAAGAGAAAAGAGTTCAAAACTTGAGATTCAATATACAATAGAATTTTATCCGGAAGAAGGGAAGTATCATTATTCGGGCCATCGAAACTGCAAGGTGGTTAGAGGGCCGCAAGAGACAAAAAGGGACGGAAATATTTGCCCAGTCTGCAAAAGAAGACTTACAGAAGGAGTTCTTTATAGACTTGGGCAGTTGTCTGATGAAAATTTATTAGGAAAAGCTGAGGCTAAAGTGAGTTCTACGGGAATAAAATGGTACACCGATACAACGAAAAACCATCCTCCATTTGCAAAACTTGTTCCTTTAAATGAGATAATTGCAGAGGTTTTTTCATCAACCGTTCAAAGTCAAAAGGTTAAAGATGCTTTCGACAATTTATGCGAGACTTTTGGATCGGAGATTGAAGTTCTTCTTAAAACTCCGCTTTCTCAAATAGAAAAAATAGGCAGTGCTAAATTGTCCGAGGGGCTTGATAAAGTAAGAAGGGGTAATATTGTCATAGACCCGGGATATGACGGAGAATACGGAAAGGTGAAAATTTGGAACGGCAACGGGACAAACATCCAATCAGTAGAAGAAAAACAAGAATCTCAATTGGGTCTTCAATTTTAATGCTTAAAGACAGAAGACAAGCAGGAAAATTACTGACAAAAAAACTTAAAAAATTTAAGAATAAAAAAGATGTTGTTGTAATTGGAATAACCCGAGGCGGGGCAGTTGTAGCAAGGGAAATAAGTGACTTTTTAAATTTATCCTTTGATATTATAGTTATTAAAAAAATCGGAGCACCACAAAACCCTGAGCTTGCAATTGGCGCAATAGGGCCAAACGGTGTTGTTTCTTGGGATGATAATTTAATTAGAAGGCTTAACATAGACGAAAAATACAAAAATCATTTAAAAGAGATTAAAAACTTTGAGAGAGGTGAGCTTGAAAATTTTTTAAGGAAGGGTAAAAAACCAATAAATGTAAAAAATAAAAAGGTAATTCTTGTAGATGATGGAGTGGCAACCGGAGCAACAGTTCTTTGCGCAGTAAAGTTTTTTAGAAAAGAGAAAAGTAGGGAGGTTATTCTGGCAATTCCGGTGATAGCAAAAGATACATTTTTAAGCATTAAGAAATACTTTGATTCTGTTATTGCTCTTCAAATAGAAAGGGAGCTTTATGCCATAGGCCAATTCTATAAAGAGTTTCCTCAAGTAGAAAATAAAGAAGTAATGAATCTGATTAATGAAAAATTAAAAAATAAATTGTAGAATAACAGCCTATGAAACTAATAGTGGGTCTCGGGAATCCGGGGGGAAAGTACGAAAAAACCAGACATAATCTGGGATTTTTGGTTTTGGACAGGTTTCTAAGAGATTTTTCGCAAGTCCAAAAAACTATTTGGGAGGATAATAAAAAGTTTAAATGTGATATTTCCCAGATTGAATGGCAGCCAAAACACAGAAATCTTGAAAAAGTAATTTTAATAAAACCTAAAACTTACATGAATAATTCCGGCCTTTGTGTAGAGCTTATATCGTCATTTTACAAAATTAACCCATCTGATATTTGGATAATTAATGATGAGATCGATTTACCTTTGGGCAGTATGAAGATAAGGTTTGGCGGGGGATCTGCGGGACATAAGGGAGTAATGTCTATAATGAGTTCTTTGGGTACGGAAAAATTTTGGAGATTTAGGCTGGGCATCGGACATCCGAAAAGAAATGAGAATTCTCGCCTGCCAAAGACTGGCACTGGCGGGCAAGCAGAATTCAGAATTCAGACCTCTGATCGAAAAAGAAAATTTAAAAACCGAGGGTTAAAAAAAATTGATGAGCTTGTTCTTTCAACTTTTTCAGAAGGAGAGTTTGGAAAGGCTCGGGAGCTTATAAAAAGAGGATCAAAAGCTATTGCGGAGGCGCTTGAAAATGGTCTTGAGAAAGCAATGAATAGATTCAATACTAAGTAAATTATGAAATCCATTAAGAAAATTCTTGAGAATTTTGATCCTTTGGAAGATAAATATATTTCGCGTGAGTTCCAGTCTTACGGAATTTATCTTTCGGAGCAGCTTGATGATTACAAACATAGAGGACTATATATAAAACTTGCACAAACGACTCATAGATCAATTTTAGAAAAAGCACTTTCATACGTTTCAGATAGTTCTGCCAAGAATAAAGGAGCCCTTTTTATGTGGAAATTACAGGAGTTGAAAAATTCCAAATCTAAAGAACCAAATTCCAAATAAAATCCAAATTCTAATTTTTTAAAAATTTAGTGATTGAAGCTTAGGATTTATTTGTGATTTGTAATTTTGATATTGTAATTTTTTGCTATGGTTGCTCGTGTTTTTGTATCCGGTTTTGTTCAGAATGTTGGATACCGCCAGTTTATAAAAAGAATAGCTTACGAAATCGGTTTAACCGGATGGGTTAGAAATCTCTCTGATGGAAGAGTTGAGTTTCTGTTTTCAGGTTCAAGAGATGAGATAAAAAAAGCAATAGAAGAATGCTGGAAGGGCCCATTTTTATCAGAAGTAACATCAGTAGATGTTGAGTGGGTGGGTGATAATCAAGAATACAAAGATTTTGAAATTAGAACATAATCGCGGTTTTTAAAAAACGTCTATGATATACTCAAAAAAGCAGAAATTATGCAAGTCTTAGGATACATTTTATTTTTTACATTTATAGGAAGTGCCCTCTCTTTAATAGGAGGAGTAGTTCTTCTTTTTAGAGAGAAACTAGCTCTTAAATTTTCTCATTTTCTATCTGCTTTTGCGGCAGGAACATTGCTCGGGACTGTATTTTTTGATCTTTTCCCTGAAGCAGCACGTTTAGCAGAAGAGGGCGGATCGAAAATCAACGTTTTTGCATATGTGCTATCAGGTATCTTAGGGTTTTTTCTTCTTGAGCGCTTCATTCATTGGTTCCATCATCATCAGCATGAATATCCGGATGAGAAGGTAAAGCCTACGGTTCCACTTATAATAGTTGGAGATTCGGTGCATAATTTTATAGACGGAGTTGTAATAGCTGTTACGTTTTTGGTAAATATTCCTCTTGGTATAGTTACTACTTTGGCCGTTGCAGCCCATGAGATACCTCAGGAAATAGGAGATTTCGGCATTCTTCTTAATAAAGGGCTTAAGAAAAAAAAAGTTCTGTTGCTGAATATAATAAGCGCCCTAACAGCAATGATGGGTGCTGTTATAGCTTACTTGCTCGGAGAGAAAATTGAGGCATCTTTGCCAATACTCCTTTCAATAACTGCTGGATTTTTTATATATATCGCAGCATCCGATTTGATTCCTGAAATTCATCATGAAAACAGAAAGGGCTTTGCCGTAATCGAGACAGCCCTTCTTTTTTTAGGAGTTATTGTTGTCTGGGTTTTCGTTAGTCTTTTTGATTAAGTCCATAAATAGGATAGTAAGATTTACTAAATTGAAAAGAGGATTTTATAGAGGTTATTTGATTTTTGAAAGTTCTTGATCGATTAAAGTTTTAAATGCGCTGTAGGGCTGAGCTCCGACGACTGCCTGGCCATTTACAAAAGTTGTAGGCGTTCCTGAAACTCCTGCTTTTTGACCTGCCGCAAGATCATCTGCAACCCTTTTTGCATATTTATCGGAACTTAAACAAGAAGAAAACTGGTTGGTATTAAAACCTAAATCTGTTGCGAATCCAATAAGCTTGTCTTTTGCAAAAGCTCCCGAATTCTCAGCCCCCTGGTGATTATAGAGATAATCGTGATATTCCCAGAATTTTCCCTGCTCATTAGCGCACTCTGAAGCAACTGCCGCATCGGTTGATTCTTGTCCTAAAAATGCATAGTGCCTGAAAGCAAATTTCGCTTTACCCGTATCAACATAGTCTTTTATTATGTTAGGCGCGGCGTCTTTAAAGAATCTTTCGCAAAAAGGACACTGAAAGTCTGCAAACTCAATTACAGTTACTTTTGCGTTTTTATTTCCCAAGACAGGCAAGTGCCCTGCATCTACATTTACTTTTGCACCAGGTGCAGGTTGATTTGGTTCATTCGGCGCTATTTGGGGAGAATTTGGTTGGGTTGCAGTTTCGGAATTACCTACAAAATTTTGCTTTAACGCAAGTTTAGTCGTAAGAGCGCCCAATAAAAACGAAGCGACTAAAAGAAGCACGATTAGAATCGGAGCGTAGGACTTTGAATCTTGAAAAAATTTCTGTAGATTGAATTTTATTGGTATTTTTATTCGGGTTTTTATTGGTTTTTCAGTTCCGGCAGTTAACTTTTTTACTGCTCTAGGCATGGAGCCATTGTATAGGAGCCGGTAAAGTCTTGTCAAGCATTAGATCCAAGCCTGAATAAACTAAATATCCCCATGCTCCCTATGGTTTTAGGATATAAAATATTTGCTGTTTTTCTTTTCTGTCCCAAACGTTTTTTGGTTTTAAAACATTCCCTAAGGTCTTTAAGAGACAGAGGAGTCGGCCAGGAATTTAAGAATGGCTCGATATAAATGTCTTTCATTATTCAACAAGTCTGACTTGTTTCACCTCCTTTATAGAATTAATTTTAAAACAAAGAATAGAATGAGAATAACCGAACCAAAAGAAATAAATATGTTTAAAATTAGCAATTTTTGCAGCGGCCCAGGGAGAACGATTATAAGCTCATTCTCAGCTTTTTTTGAGTAAACAGCAAATAATAAATTATAAATTCCCAAGGTAGCTGAAATAATCAGTATAGTAATGTAAAAAGCAATATATAAAAAATTCATTTATGTCACCCCAAAAGAATGTCCTGGAAATATCTCTTCTGTTATTCTAAAACGATTCTCTTCATTTTTTGATTTATACCACATCGGGGAGCTCATCATATCTGGTTTTTCTATATCTAGAACGTCAGACATTAAAAAGCCTATCTCTTTTGGATTTTTTATATTCATCAATCTAAATTCCTCCTGATGTGTTGGTCTATCAAAAGTAACAATTACGTTTCCCATATCCAATAATTGATTTATTATTCCTGCTTTTTCTATATCGATTTCTGTTGATTTTACCTGGTTTAATATTACGTTATTGATATAGTTTGAGAATAATGGTTTATAACAAACTTCAAGTATTCTGTTTGTTGTTAAGATATAAAAGTGGCAATGCCAGTCAACCACTATTTTTGCAATAGCACTTGTAGCAATTAAAATTACTACAAAGACGGATGATATAAATAGACCAATCTGCGAAGTTTTTAATATAAAGAAGTAGTAGAGAGATAAAGTAGCGGCAATGGCAATTATAATCGAAAAAAACACTGGCACAATAAGCAGGAACCAATGTTGCCTTTTCCTAAAAAGTATTCTCTCTTCTTTATGAAGGGCAGGACTATCTCCGATTTTTTTTATAATCTGATAATCATTGAGCATAAATCCTCCCCTTTATTTATTTAATTAGCGTCTATCACATATAGCATTCACCGAAGCGAAGGTACCATAGATTTACTTAAATTTCAGTGATTATAATTACCACAAAATTGTTAGATTGCTAACATTTTTGCCTTGTGATATACTTTTGTCGTTAAGGAGTAGTATTTAATTGACTCCACAACAGAAACTAGATAAATTTTTCTCTCAATATAAATTGCTTCAGTATAAAAAGGGAGAAACCTTTTTAAGGGCAGGAGATGCTCCTACAGGAATATTTTTTATAAAAAAAGGATTTGTAAGGCTTTATTCACTTTCTTCTCAGGGCAAAGAATTAACTCTTGTTTTATATAAACAAGGTGATTTTTTTCCAGTTGTTTGGACTTTTACTTCACAACCAAGCATTTACTATTTTGAAACACTAAGTAACTGCGAAATTTTTAAAGCTCCAAGAGATAAATTTATTAATTTTGTAGAAGAGAATAAACATATCCTAGACGAAATAATAGATCATATTCTTCAAAGATTCCAGGTGGCTTTGCGAAGAATGGAGTCGCTTACGTTTGGAAACGCAAGTTCTAGGCTTGCTTCTGTTCTTTTAATCTACGCAAACAGACTCGGTGTTAAACAAGAAAATACAGGCATAGTGATTCCAATCCCATTGACTCATAAGGATGTTGCTAATTTAGTAGGGGTGGCAAGAGAAACAGTAAGTATCGAGCTTAAAAAATTTATAGACAAAGGAATAATTCAGAGAAGCGGCAGATTTCTTGCCGTAAAAAACAAAAAGGCTTTAGAAAAACATGCGGATCCAATCTAGTATCCTGTAAATAGTAATTGGAATTAATGATATTATTTTAAATTTAATGTAAGATGTAATTGGAGGTGAAAACTTATGATGGATTACTGGGGGACAAGAGGCATGATGAATTGGGGAGATGGCCTGGGCTTTGTCGGTTTCTTAGGAGTTTTTTTCTGGATCATAATCCTTATCGATCTAATCCTTTTGGGATTTTGGCTTTGGAAACAAATAAACAAAAAATAGGTCAAGAAGGAGGTGAGTAAATGAATAAAAGACTAGAGTGGGTACTACGAATAGCAGTTGCGGGAGAATTTTTAGGACATGGAATGCTTAGCTTGGAAGGAAAAAAGCAGTGGGTCGGTTGGATTAGTCAATTAACAGGTGCTGATGTCAACTTAGCAACACAGCTCCTTTTTTTAATTGGACTTTTGGATTTATTTGTTGCATTAATTATTTTGATAAGACCAATCAGACTCGTTCTTTTATGGGCAACATTTTGGGGTTTCTGGACTGCCATACTCCGTCCGATTGTAGGAGAGCCAATCTGGGATTTTGTCGAGCGATTTGCAAACATTGGCGCGCCGCTTGCACTCTTATTTGTTGTAGGATTACCAAAAAAAGCAAAAGAACTCATCTCGTAAAAGATTATATATTTAGGTTGGTATCTCACTTAATATAAAGGAGGTGATAATATGGACAAAAATGAAATAGCAGTAACGCATATACCAGAACCGAGATTATCCCGTCTTCTTTTTGCAGACACACGTTTCTCATTGGTTTGGCTAGCCATAAGGCTTTATGTTGGTTGGATATGGTTTCAAGCGGGGATTGAAAAGGTTCAGAATCCTTTATGGGTCGGACCAAAAGCAGGAGTTGCTCTAACAGGATTTATAGCAAGAGCCCTTGAGAAAACCCAAGGAGCGCATCCCGATGTGCAAATGTGGTATGGTGATTTCTTAAATAACTTTGTAATTGGGAACGCCGCTTTTTTTTCTCAAGTCGTGGCATTTGGAGAAGTTTTAGTAGGAGTCGGTTTAATTCTAGGAATATTGACAGGAATTGCGGCATTTTTCGGGGCTTTTATGAATATGAATTTTCTTTTAGCCGGAACCGTAAGCATCAATCCGATTCTTTTTGTTTGTGAGCTTTTCTTAATTCTTGCATGGAGAGTAGCCGGCTGGTGGGGAGTTGATAGATTTATCCTACCCCTATTGGGAGGACATCCCAAAAAGAAGAAATAAAGCAGTAACTCTTGACAACTTTTAATTTAAAATGTTATAATATCCCCATGAGGGGGATATATGGCATATAGACCAAAAGATACACAGGAAAGAATTCTTCATCGCCTCAAAATTTCAAAAGGCCATTTAGATAAAATTATTAAAATGGCTGAGGACGATACATATTGCATTGATGTTTTACATCAATCACAAGCAGTTCAGGCTGCTTTGAAAGAGACCGATGCAGTAATTTTGGAAAACCACCTTAGGACATGCGTTACGGATTCAATGAAAAGCGGCAATCAAGAAGAAGCAATAAAAGAGGTAATGGAGGTTTTTAAAAAGAAAAATCAATATGGATAAAAAATTTGTTTTATTAATAACAATTTTAACGTTAGGAATAATTGGAATTGCCATTTTAGTTTCAGGTTCTTCATCCACAACAACCACAAAAGCGACAGTTTCCAAAACTGCCGGAGCAAAAATAGTTGTTGACCATTCCTCAAAAAAAGTCGGAAATATTCCATATAGCGGCGGGAATTTAATTCACGTATTTCCTGTCAAAAACGCAGGGACTAAAGATTTGGAAATTGCTAATATTGCTACTTCATGCATGTGCACCAAAGCTTACCTAAAACAAGGAGACAATAAAAGCGAGGGGTTTGGCATGAAAGGGATGTCTGCTCCATCGAACTGGAAAGGTATTATAAAACCGGGAGAAACAGCAGAAATAATTGCGGATTTCGATCCTGCCTATCATGGTCCTCAAGGAACAGGTCCTGTTACAAGAATAGTAAGCTTTGAAACAAACGATCCTGATAATCCATACGTTGAAGTTTCTCTTGAGGGAGATGTAGTTAAGTGAAGAGGTTAAAGAAAAGATTTAAAAAATATAAAATAACAATTCCCAGCCTTAATTTTATTTTAATTGTTCTTCTTATGATTGCTGCTTTTTTTTCAGGAATGTTGGCAAGCAGAGTGCTTGAAGCAAAGCGTAAACAGGACATTAAAAATCAGCAGATTTATAGTCAAAAACAACAGGAAATCACTCTTCAAAAACTTCAGGATAATGTAGTTAAGGAAAAATACATTTTCAATATTAAGTGGGGGGATTTGGGAAAGAAAATGATAGAGGACGGAGTTATAGATAAAACAAAATTTGCTACGGCTATAACAGGTAAAGATGAATTACCCAAAGATTTAGATAAATATTTTTCAGATGGCCAGAATAAAATCGAGTTGACTCAGGCAAATTCACAATTTTGGGTTGATATATTGTGGGGTTTGGGACTTGCCAATAAAAATGGAATTTTGGAAAAGGGGCAAATGGTAGAAGGAGGAAATGCAGGTAATTTTGCTTCAACAGGAGGATGGACGATAGGCGCAAAACAGCCGATGGATATTTATTCAAAATATCAATATATAACGCTTTCGGAAAAACAACAAAAAATTGTTGAAGAGATAGCAGGAAATATTTACAGACCTTGCTGTGGAAATTCTACGGCATTTCCTGACTGCAATCACGGCATGGCAATGCTTGGCCTTATCGAGCTTATGGTTTCGCAAAATTTCTCAAAGGAAGAAATTTATAAGACAGCGCTTGCTTTTAATGTCTACTGGTTTCCTCAAACATATCTAGATATTGCTTACCATTTTGATAAAGCAGGGCAGGACTATTCAAAGAAATCCCCTAAAGAGCTTTTATCCAAAACTTTTTCAAGCGCAATGGGATATCAGACAATAAGGGAAAAACTTGGCGATATTAAGTGGCCCGCGCTTCAAAGCGGAGGAAGCTGTGGGGCATAATGAAAAATCAGATGCTCCTTTTACTAGTTTTAATATTTTTGCTGGTTGGACTTGGAGTTTTTTTAAATTTTAAGAATCCCACTCAAAAAAGCGCAAAAACAATTTCTTTTAAAGACATTTCTCCACAAGAGCTTGATAAGATTTTGGCAACTCGCAATACTTTTTTGGTTGACGTACACATTCCCGAGCAAAAACATCTTGAAGGAACAGATTTGGTTATTTCTTACAATAAAATAAAAGAAAATCTGGATAAGTTTCCAAAAAACAAAAATGCCGAAATTATAGTTTATTGTAAGTCCGGGAGAATGAGCGTTGAAGCTTCCAACGCTCTTTTGGAAGCAGGATACACGCAAGTTTATAACCTTACCGGAGGGTTAAACGCATATTACGAGTCCCATTACGGAGTTTATATAGATCCTGTTACAAAAAATTTGGGTAAGGTAATTTATGGAAACATCGTAAAGACCTCCTTTAAACTAATTAACAATACTAAGAAAGAAATAACTATTACAAAAATCTTAACATCCTGCTCTTGCACCTCTGCAGCTACAGTCAAAAAAAATCTTAAACCCTATGAGGAAACTGAAATTTTAGTAAGTTTTAATCCTGCTATCCATAAAGACGACACGGATTTAGGGGAAGTTATAAAAACAATTTATATTGATACAACAAGCGATAATTTTCCAAGAGTCGAAGCTTCAATTACGGCAACTGTAATTAAAAATAAAAATAAAAGTTCATAATTATTGTGGAAAGCATATTTCAAATATCATTAATTGCATCATTTGTAGCGGGTATGGTTGCTCTTTTTGCCCCATGCTGTATTACTTTTCTGCTTCCCGCATATTTAGGAAGTGTTTTTAAGGAAAAAGAAAAGGTTCTTTTTATGACCTTGGTTTTTGGAGCAGGCATATTTGTAGTTTTGATGCCTGCGGTTTTAGGAGTTGCAATAATATCAAAGCTTTTATTTAGATATCACGACACAATTTATATTTTGGGGGGATTATTAATGCTTTTTGTGGCTGTGATTTCTCTCCTTGGTATAAAATCGCCATTTATGATTCATGTTCCGAACAGCACCAATCAAGGAAGAGTCGATGTTTTATCTATTTTTACCCTTGGAATATTTTCCGGAATAACAAGTGCCTGTTGCGCCCCTGTTTTAATAGGTATTTTAACAATGGCGTTTTTATCTCCGACATTCTTCGGCTCCCTTTTAATTGGAGCAGTTTATGTTTTGGGAATGGTAGCCCCGCTTTTAATAATTTCTATTTTCCTTTCAGACAAAATTAATAAATTGCAGGTTATAAAAAGAAAGGCTGGGGGTTTAAAAATAATGGGCAGGGAGTTCGTTGTTACTTTTAATAATTTAATTGCTTTTCTCATCTTTTTTACCGCAGGAATATTTACGCTTATCCTGACCCTTAAAGGTCAACTTTCTATGGCAAAAAGTGAAGAGTTTGCAAAAATAATTCAAAATGCGGGAGGAGTGGTTAATCAATATGTTGGCGGAAACACTGTTTTAAATATTATATTTTTGATCCTGCTAATAGCAGGAGCGTTCTATGTTTCGAAAAAAATATAAAAAATTATTTTTAGCTTTGCTGATATTGTTTTCATTTCTTGCTTTCTCAAAAATAGCAGACGCACAGATGATGGAAAAAGTTACTCCAATGATGCAACAAGGTAACATAACGCCTTCGGCTCAAGACGTTAAAGATATCCAAACAGGACAAGACCTATACAGCAAATTTCAAAGCAACCAGACATCCTGCAGCCAATTAAGAGATGGCGATTTTGAAAAAATTGGCGAGTACTTAATGAACCAAAGTTTTGGTGGTAATTCAAATGCACATATTCAAATGAATAACACAATGAAGCAGATGATTGGTGAAAATGGTGAAGAGCAGATGCATATTCGACTTGCCAAAAATGCAACAGGGTGTAGCACAAATGGACAAGGATCTGGTAATAATATAATGGGTTGGGGTAATTATGGCATCCCATTTTTAATTCAATCAGCGGCTTTAATTGATCTTATCCTTGTTGGTGTTTGGCTTTGGAAGAAAATACAAAAATAGGAAGTGAGATTATGAAAAGATATTTTACTATGTGGCAAATATGGGCTGGGATTGCAGTAGTACTTGCGATAATGTTAATTATCAGGACGAATAGTTTTGTAGGTATTCTTCCTTTTGCGTTGATACTTATATGCCCAATTATGATGATGTTCATGATGGGAGGTCATAAACACAAATAGGAAGGAGCGCCGATCCATAAGCTTATGCAAACTGACATAGAAACAAAAAAATACTTCCGCCCAGCTTTTTCTTACAATTTTTTGACCCCCTGCTATGATGTTTTTACGGATTTAACTGGTTTTGGAAAATCCTTAAAAAGAAAGGTTGTGAAGTTGCTGAAGCTTAAAGGGGACGAAAAGGTTTTAGATATTGGGGTAGGGACGGGTACACTTTTAATAGAGCTAAATAAATCTTATCCTAGTTTGAATTTAGTTGGAATAGATCCTGATTCAAAAGTTTTAAATATAGCCAAATCCAAACTTGCTAAACATAAAGTGAAGGCTAGTTTAAGCAAAGCTTTTGCCCAAGATTTGCCATTCCCGGATGCGAGTTTTGATATCGTGGTAAGTACCTTAACGTTTCATCACATACCGAGCCAGGCGAAAAAAAAGGCGCTTGGGGAAATCCATCGAATCTTAGGAAATGGCGGTAAGTTTTTGCTGGCTGATTTTGGCAAGCCTCAAGGCCCAATTTCCTATATTTTACTTCATTTAGGGAGCATATTTGATGGCGATGAAGAAATGAAAGCCAATCTTCGTGGCGAATTACCAATAATGCTTAAAGACAAAGGGTTTATTGTAGAAAAAATTGGGAACAGACATTTGGGAATAGAATTTCTACTGGCTAGAAAGGGCAACTTGTGAATAAAATGAACAATTTAGAAAAAGTCTATACTTGCCCAATGCATCCGGAGGTTAAATCAGATAAACCTGGTAAATGTCCAAAATGTGGAGGAATGGATCTTATTAAAATTGAAGATAAAAACAGGAAAAATCAAGAAACCAATCATCAAGATCACGAGGAAACTTCTCACAACGCGCTATATACTTGCCCGATGCATAAAGAAGTACAACAGAATAAATCTGGGAGATGTCCGAAGTGCGGGATGGCGCTTCGCGAAATTAAAAATCAAAAATTAAAAATCAAAGATAAAGAGCGGGAACATGGTTCAGAGAAAAATCACAATGTTCATGATATGCACCAGATGAAGCAAGCCGCCGAAATGAACTTTTTGGAGAAATTCAAGATGAGTATGACCATGGCTATGGGTATGGAGCATACAGGTCTTGCCGGCAGGGAAATGGCAAAACTTATGGAGGAGGACATTAGACAAAAGTTCTTTTTTGCGTTGCTACTTTCAATTCCGATTATTGCCTATTCACCTCTGGGAGAAAAAGTTTTGGGCATAAATCTTCCGCAACCTGTTCCTGCTGTCTGGATACTTTTTATACTCACAACGCCTGTTTTTTTCTATTCCGGTTGGATATTTTTGTATTCCAGTTTTAAGGCCTTACAACAGAAAACATTAAACATGGCAGTTTTAATCGCCGTTGGCATTACAGCTGCTTATGTCTTTAGCGTTGTGCTTACAGTTTTGGGAAGCAGTGATTCCTATTACGAAGCCGCGGCTCTTCTTATAACTTTTGTTTTGTTTGGACATTGGATGGAAATGAAATCCAGACGCGGCACAACCGATGCTTTGCAGGCACTTTTTAATCTTGTTCCCCCGCAGGCCCGAGTTATTATAAACGGAAAGGAAGAATTGATTCAAACCTCTGAAGTAAAACTGGGAGATATTGTTATTCTAAAACCCGGCGACAAAGTTCCAGTTGACGGGCAAATTGTTGAAGGCGAAACAGCAATAGATGAATCTTTGGTAACAGGAGAATCTCTTCCGGTTACTAAGAAAAAGGGAGACAACGTTATTGGAGGTTCTATTAATACGTCAGGTTCAGTCAAATTCAAAGCGACAAAGATTGGGGAAGATACAGCGCTTTCCCAGATTGTAAAGCTTGTTGAAACAGCCCAAAACTCAAAAGCCCCCGGGCAAAAAATCGCCGATAAGTTTGCCAAATATCTTGTTATCGTTGCTGTTGGAGGAGGGTTCATTACTTTTTCCGTCTGGTTTTTACTTTTAGGCCAGCCTATTCTTTTTGCCCTTACTTTTGCCATATCAACTGTTGTTATTGCCTGTCCGGACGCTTTAGGACTTGCAACTCCTACTGCTGTTGCCGTTGGAACAGGACTTGGCGCAAAACACAATATTTTAATTAAAGACGCTCCCACCCTTGAAGGCGTTTCAAAAATACAGGCAATAGTTTTGGATAAAACTGGGACTCTTACAGAAGGAAAACCCAAGGTTACTGATGTTGTTGCAGTGAATGGATTTAAAGAGAACGAAATTTTGTCTTTTATAGGAGCTGCCGAAGCAAAATCAAGTCACCCGTTAAGTAAAGCAGTATTGGAGGAACTGGCAAAAAGAAAAATTAAGCTACCAACAAAAGTAGAAAATTTTAAAAATATTGCAGGACACGGAGTCGAGGCAAAGGTATCAGGGAGAAAGGTTCTGGTTGGAACGGCAAAACTTATGAACGATAGAAAAATAAGTCTTGTCGCAACGAAAAGAGAAATAGAAAGCCTTTTAGACAAAGGGAAAACTATCATGATCCTTGCTATTGATGGAAAAGTCGCAGGAATTGTGGGGGCAGAAGACCCGATAAAGCAAAATGCAAAACAGGCGATTGCAAAAATGAAAAATTTGGAGCTTGAGGTGGCAATGATTACGGGTGATAACAAAAAAATCGCAGAGACAATAGGAAAAGAGTTAAAAATAGACAGAGTTTTTGCCGAAGTTTTGCCGGAAGATAAAGAAAAATATGTTAAAAAACTCCAAGACGAAGGGAAAATTGTAGCAATGGTTGGAGACGGAGTAAACGACGCGCCTGCTTTGGCCAGGGCGGATATTGGAATTGCCATAGGTGCAGGAACCGATGTTGCAATTGAAACGGCTAACATTGTTTTAATGAAATCCGATCCCTTAGACATACTGCGGGCAATAAGGCTTTCTAAAGCGACTGTTCGAAAAATGAAAGAAAACCTTTTCTGGGCCTCTATTTATAACCTCTTGGCAATTCCTGTTGCCGCCGGAGTTTTATATCCGGCGTTTAAAATTTCTTTAAGACCTGAAATCTCAGCCCTTTTAATGAGTATCTCTTCAATTATTGTTGCAACAAATGCTGTACTCTTAAAAAGAGCAGAGAAAGATTTAGTTTCGGTTTAAAAGAAAGGAGGTGGGAATATAAGAAAGCCTGTTGTTTTAGCAAACGCAGTTACATTGGCACTTCTGCTTTTCTATTTTGCCTGCGCACTTCTATCATTTATTGCGCCAGATTTTGTTTTATCAATCGGCCAAAGCTGGGCTCACACACTAAATCTGGAAGCCGCAAGAGTTACAAACCAAATATCCCTAACAGGAATAATTTTTGGAGCAATTACTTTTGGGGCGTCGGTTTGGGTGGTGGCCTACTTAGCGGCATTTTTATACGGCAAGATGGAAAAATAGAAATTTATGGAAAATAAGTTAAGGCCAATAATAATGGGTTTTTTGGCAAGTTTAATTCTCCTTTTGGTTTATTTTTCGGTTTTAACTTTTGTTTCGGGATGGAGTTTTACATTGGATCAGTTTTCAAAATATTGGTATTTTATAGTCAGTCTTTCTTTGGGTTTTGGAATACAAATAGCGCTTTTTATATACCTTAAAAATGCAGTAAAAGATATGGGTGGCTCTGGGAAAGTGGCAGCAGTTTCCGGAGCGACTTCAACGGCGGCAATGATTTCGTGCTGTTCGCATTATCTTGTAAATCTTCTGCCGATTATAGGGATTACGGGATTTGTGACAATAGTAAGCCAATATCAAATTCAACTTTTTTATGCAGGGCTTGCCTTTAATTTTTTGGGAATAGTTTATATGCTAAAAAGACTGAATAACTTTTTAAAAGGCGCTGGAAAAATTCAAGCATGAGAAATAGCGTAAAAATTTTAGCTTTAATTATTTTGGGATTTGCCATAGGTTTTTGGGTTTTTGTTATTGGGAAAAATAATCAGAAGAATTCTTCTGCCGATAATCAAACTCAATCGGTTCAAAAAGTTCGGATAGAAAGTAGCGGATATACAAAACAGGAAAACCAAGAGGCAAATGTTACGGTAGAAGTTACTCCTTTAAAACTATCTTCAAAAGAAAATATGGAATTTGATATTGTCTTAGATACTCATTCGATAGATTTGGATAAGTCATTAAAAGACATAGCGGAATTAGAAGACGATAAGGGAAATATTTATAATCCGATAAGCTGGAGCGGAGAAACAGGTGGACATCATATAGAAGGGAATTTGGTATTTCCACCCTTTTCAAAAAATGCTAAAGTTGTTAAGTTAACCATCAAACAGATGGGCGGAATAGATAGGATTTTTAAATGGAATATTTAGTTTTTTCCAAATATTTCATTGACATAATTAAAACTTACTGATATCTTAATATGGAGAAGTATGTATGGCAGATAAAATTTTTACAGATCAGAATTTTCAAGACGAAGTTATAAAAAGCGATACTCCGGCTCTAGTTGATTTTTGGGCTCCATGGTGTGCTCCTTGCCGAATGGTTTCCCCAATAATTGAGGAACTTGCCAAGGAATATGAAGAAAAACTAAAAGTTGGAAAAGTAAACGTAGATGAAAACCCCAATAGTGCTTCACAATTTGGAATAATGAGCATTCCAAGCATCCTAATTTTTAAAAAAGGGCAACCGGTTAAAACTATGATCGGCGCACAAAGCAAAGAAAATTATAAAAAAGCCATCGAGGAAGCACTCGGCTGAAACAAGATTTAAGATTTAAGATTTAAGATTTAGGATTTAAGATTCTTAATTCATAATTCATGCTTCTTAATTCCTCATCTATCAAACTATAAACATTTTTTGTAAAATAAAGTTTATGGAAAATATCTATGACGTGATAATAATAGGAAGCGGTCCTGCAGGCTTGACAGCCGCAATTTATACAACCCGCGCAAATCTTAAAACTCTTATTATTGCAGGAGGAAAATGGGGCGGGCAGTTAATGCTTACGACTGCTGTAGATAATTATCCGGGGTTTGCAGAGGGAATTCAGGGTCCGGATCTTATGATGGCAATGAGAAAACAGGCGGAAAGGTTTGGCACCGAATTTGTAGATGAAGATTTCATAGAGGGAGATTTTTCTTCAAAACCTTTTAAAGTTAAGGCAGGAGATAAAACTTTTGAAGGAAAATCTGTAATTGTTGCAACAGGGGCCGACACAAAATGGCTCGATGTTCCCGGGGAGGCCGAAAAAATAGGAAAAGGCGTTTCTTCTTGCGCACCTTGCGATGCATCCTTCTTTAAAAATAAGAAAGTAATAGTTGTGGGTGGCGGAGATTCTGCTATGGAAGAGGCTTTGGTTTTGGCAAATTTTGCAAGCGAAATAACAGTAGTTCATAGAAGTGAAACTCTTCGAGCCTCTCAGATTATGCAGGATAAAGCCAAAAAAAATTCCAAAGTAAAATTTATGTTTAATACAAAGGTCATTAAAATTTTAGGAGATGAAAAAGTAAGAGGAGCAGAACTTAAAAATAATAAGACAGGAGAAACTTCAAAAATGGATCTGGACGGAGTTTTTGTGGCAATTGGTCATATTCCAAACACAATGAGGTTTAAGGTCATGCCTGCAGGCAAACGGGGAATTGAGATGGACCAAAAAGGATACATTAGGGTTCGTGATCATACAAGAACAAATATAGAAGGCGTATTTGTTGCAGGAGATGTTCATGATTGGCATTACCGCCAGGCTGTTACAGCCGCCGGCTTCGGCTGCATGGCAGCTCTGGAATCAGAGAAATGGTTGAGAAAAACAACTATCTAAATCTTCAATTGTAACATTTTCTTCTTCCAAGATCTAACCTTCTAGCGCAAGGAAAAAATATTGAGAATGTTGAATTTTATGGAGCTGGAGCTGGCTCAGAAGTTGCTGGAGCTGGAGCTGGCTCAGAAGTTGCTGGAGCTGGAGCTGGCTCAGAAGTTGTAGTAGTGGTTGTGGGAGGCGGCGTTGATGTAGTTCCTCCACTGCTGCCGCCAGTTGCGCCATCGGACATGCACCATCCGCCATTATCAGACATCCAATGATATCCGGATGGACAGGAACCGCTGGTGGATCCTCCGCCAGATGTTGAGGTCGTTCCAGTTGACGAGGATGAACTTGTGCCGCTTGAACGGCAAGTGCAAGCAGAAGAATCCCAATAAAACCCACTTCCGCAGCTAGACGCTGATACGTTGTAGCACCCCTGTGATGAAGCTGCTTTACAAGAGCATGAACTATAATCATACCAACCGCTACCGCATCCTCCGGAGGGAGGAGAACAGCTGGAGCCTGTATATGAACTGCCTGAACCGGATGAAGAGTATTTGCAGCTACAGGTTGAATAATCTAGATAAGTTCCACCGCCACAGCTAAGCCCTTGACAATAATTGCTTGGATTGGCACCGCCACCGCCACTATAGGTACTTGAGCTTCTGCAAGAACAGCTCCCGTAGTCCCAATAAGAATTATAACCGCAACCAGATGGTGGTTGTGAACAGGAACCATAAGTATCAGTAGGACTTGTACGAACACACCCATTACCATTCCAATAATAACCCGGTCCGCAGCTTCCTGTTGTCAGGTTTGGTGACGGTCCGTAGGTATAACTACCGGGATAATATGTCTGTCCTCCTGCCGGCTGACATGAGGCATAGTAGCTGTTCCAATAGGATCCGGACGGACATTGTGTTCCGGGAGTAACATTTCCTCCGTAATATCCGCCCCCACTGCTGCCTGTATAGGTTCCGGCATCAGCCATACACCAGCCGGCTTGTCCCGAGCTCGGGGGCATCCAGTGGTAACCAGATGGACATTGTCCGGGAGCAGTAGCCGCAGGACCAGAGCCGGGTACGGTTCCCGGAGGCGGGTTAGTTGTATAAGTAGTTGGTGCAGGACCGTAGTAACTTGGCCCAGAATAATAACTACCACCTCCGCCGTAGCTTGGAGCACCGGGAGCGGAATAATACGGTGTGTAAGGCGTGTAGCCGGGACCGGAAGAGTAGGGCGTTTCTGAAGAGAATGAACCTGAAGAGTAATTTCCGGAATTACTCATGCACCATCCGCCAGAATCATACATCCAGTGATAGCCGTCAGGACAAACGCCCGCTTTAGCTGGCTCAGGGCCTTTGCCGTAAACCAGCGGCTTACCGTCCTTGTCAAGCGTGGGTGCCCCCGGTGCTCCATAGCCAGGGACACCGGTATTCCCGGCGCCAAACCCGCCAACCCCCGGGAACGATTGGGCTCCAGTGTAATAATAGGAAGAGATAGGAATAGATGCTCCGGAAGGCGGACAAGGTGTATTAGGTGCAAATGGGGGTGAAGGTAAAAAGCACGTTGTTGCGGTATCTCTTACGCCGATACTAAAGGACAGCGCTTCTATTCTTGCCAATTCAGAAGGAAGTGACCTTCCGGGGTTTGAGCGGCGGAAATCCTCAATCCTGCGGAAGTCCTCTCTGGTTGGCTTGAATTCCTGCTGGAGAGCCGCAACCGCTAGCTGGATATCCTTGCGACTGCCAAAATCTTCAAGTCTAATAACATCAGGTCGGATGGTCTGCGAGATCTCATCAATTCGCGTAAGCCTTACATAGGGGCGAACATCAGCGGGTATTTCTTGTCCTGGTTCAAAGCTCTTCTTAAATTCATCCAATTTTTGGGCAATGTCTTCGGTCTTTTCTACTTTTTTGGCAATATCCTCTTTAAGATTTGTAAGCTCAACTGCCTCGCTTAATTTCTTAAGCTCGTTTAGTTTCAAAATAGACGCAGTGTCGGAAGGAGCAATCCAGTTATCAAAAGAAGCAAGATCGGATTGAGTCAGAGCACCAGTTGCGGCAAGTTCCCCTGTTATCAGGCGTGCCTCAAGTCTGGTGTCCGTATCAAGAAGTTTTTGTTTTTGTTCTTTTGAGAGCATGTCCTCCGGTAATGTGTCCAGTTTTTCCTTGATATTTTCAGGAATAGCAGGTTCGCCTTGAAGGTCAGAAGCTCTGTCAACTCCTTGAATAACAGCGGAGGTCGCGGCACTAATAGGAGTTGCTGCATCTTTGGATGCCAATACAGACATTTTTTGCAGAAGAAGATTTTGATTTGTAACATCAGAAGCGAGTTTCCCCCCAAGTTCTTTCTTATCTTCTTCGGTTAAGTTAAGTCCTTTATCGAGATCGTTAAAGACTGATTGCATCCCCCCGGTGTATTTGGAAAGCGCATCCTTAAAGCCTTTTTCGTTGTTTTTTGCAAGTAACACATAGGCCTCGGCGAGACGTTCTTCTGCTTGAGCGAGCTTCACTTCTTCGCGAGCTTGAGTTCCAAAAGTAGCCGCGACTTGAATAGCTTCACCTGCTTGTTTTAAGAAATAGAATGGGCTGTCAGGAGTTGCAAATACAGGCTTTGGTATTAAAAGTTCAGCGGTTTGAGCGTTTGGGATTATGGGATTAGGCTTAGGTACGCATCCGCCTTCTGTCCAGTTCCAATACGTATTTTCTTCCTTACAATCAGGCTTTGCATCGTCAGGGAAGGGTTTTCCGGGATCTGGATTGGGAACACACCTGTTTTGACTAAATGAATAATATGAGTTTGTTGTTGTGCATCGGTATTGCGTTTGGTCAAGAACTGTCTTGTCGTTCGTATCCCAAATACAACCTCTGAGAGCCTTATAACTTGCTCCCGCAGGGCAAGATTGAGGTGAAGGTTCGGGCTTTGGGGAAGGTAAGATAGTGCCGCCACCTGTAAAAAACTGGCAGCTTGATGTGTCCCAAGACCATGTATAACCCACAGGACAAATCGGTTTAGCATCTTCTTGAATGCCTTGCGATTCAATGCTCACGGGAACGCAGGACCCAGTTACGAATGACCAATAATGGGCAGGTTTATCGCAGCGATACTGTGCATAATCATCAATTCTTTTCCCTGTATCTTCCCAAATACAGCCTTCGGATTGTTTAAATAATGCGCCTATTGGACAAGTGCCCAAAACAGCATCGGATGAAGAAGGCGGGCTAGGGAGTGGAGCATCCGGAATTGCGTCAGGACCAAACTGGCCAGCATTTATAGGTCTTTTTGGGGCATTTGCGGTGATTTCCTGATAAGTCTTAATCAATTCCTGCCGTCCGGCAAGGTCCTCGGGTTTTATTAGACCTGGATCTATGGTATTGAGAAGGTTTTGTACTCTTTGTTCATAGATAGCGTTGGTTTCACGCAATGTTGCTGTTTGTGCAAACTCTGTCTGAATTGCCCGCAGACGCTGTAATTCCTCTATTTTTCTGATTTCGGTTAACTGGTTAAAATCCGAAGGCGCAACCAAACTTTGTGCCTCGTCAAGTTTTTTGGCATCCGCAGGCGGAAAAGTACCCATCTCGATTAGATCTCGAATCTTGTCTCTAATCCCTTCTCTTGTAGTAGCTTTTGTCAAATCACTTACCTCCTCCTGTAAAATGATGCCTTGAGCTTTCATATCCTGAAGGCGATTTGCCAACGCTTGTGGAAGCGCAGGCCGTCCTAAAACGTCGCTTGTTACATCCATCGCATCCTCGGTAGCATTAAGAGCAGCTGTATATATCTTTGTGTATTGAGAAGTCGGAGGTGGCAGAAATCCTTTTTCAAAAACGACATTATGCCTTGCTGATTCAGATTCTAAGGCTTGGGCTAAATCTCTTTTGTCGTCTTCCGACCCGGCAAAATTCTTAATATTGTCGGAGGCAGTATCCATAACAAGTTGGTACTTCTTGAGTGCTTCTCCATAAAGCTTTTCTTTGCCGTCTTCTTGAGAGAGGGCGCGCGCTTCGCGCAGACGTTCATCAGCATAATTCATTTCAATTTCCAAACGGCGGGCGGGATTAAAGCTTGTAGCTAGAGTTACTTGTTCACCAATATTCTTAAAGAAATAACCAAAGGTCCCCGGCAAAGGTCCGTCATAATTAGCTAAATAAGGTTCGACTGAAATTGATGGAGGAGTTGGCGAAGGGGCTGGCGGAGAAACTGCTTTATCTGCTTTATCAGGTGGGGTAGGCGATGGAGATGGAGTAATAGGCGTACCAGAAAAAGTCGGGTTTTGCGCAACAGATTCTGGATAAAACCTAGCTACTTCTGATTGTTGTTCTGTCTCAAAACGGCTGAAATCTATCTCTTTTGCAAGCTCTTGGGCACGGGTGTAATAAAGATAGGGGCGAATCTCTCCTGGAGGAGGGATATTGCCGGGCTGGTTCTGCCATCTTGTTATTTCGCTTTGAATTTCGGTTGAGGGAGGGGTGAGCGTTTGATAGGTACGAAGTTCAGCAAATCTTAGAACTTCTTCTGTCTGCCCATAAGTTTCAGGATAGTTGGTAGCAACTGCTTGATCTAGTTTTGTAACTTCTGCTGAAGGAAATTGACCTGAGGTAACAAGCTTATCCAATTCTTCACGAACATCAGCCCGATTTGGCAGAGCGTAGAGCTTATCGCTTTCTTCAGGCGTTATTAAACCTTGTTCTTTCAATTCCTGAATACTTACTGACAGGCTTTCCGGAATAGCTGGTTGACCTAAGACATCAGATGTTATATCCATAGCTTTTTCTGTCGCATCTATTACCTTAGTCCAAGAAGAGGATGTGTTGGGTGGAGATGTAAGAGCCAAGTTCTGGGTAGCAACCGCGTGCATTGCTGCGGTGTCCTCAACTTTTGCTACCAAATCCGCTGAACCTTGGACATTTTGGGAAGATAGGGTTTGCGTGTTTTGCGAAACGGTGTCCATAGTGTTTTTATAAATTGAGGCCGCGTTGTTTGCAAGATCCGGTCTGCCTTGGTCTATTAAAGTTTTGACTTCGCTTAACCTTTCGGAAGCAAATGCCAGACGCTGCGTCTCTTTTTGTACAGGATTAAACGTTAAGGCGAGCTGAATGTTTTCTGTAAAGATCTCAAAAGTATAAAGCGGATTTCCCGGCAGAATTCCTTGGGACTGAGGGGGCATTGCATCTTTGGGTATAACAGGCGCGGGCAGGTTTTCAGAAGAAAAAAATGTGGCCCCAAGCACTTGTTCTCTTGTACTATTATTATAGTATGGGCCCCAATCATAATAGGAAGTAGGAGGTGATGCAGAAGCAGAAGGCGTGGCTAATACAATCACCGGAAGCAAGATGAATATGCTTGATAATATACGATGTAAAAAATTTCTGATTTTACAATCCATTCGGGCAGGTACTTTATATATCGAACACTATTTCAAGAGCTTTGTCAAGACTCTTGACATTTGTATATTATTGCGATATACTTCTTATAGTGAGAATATTGCCTGAACCGATTGTTTTTGAATGGGACAAAGGTAATTCGGGCAAAAATCTTATTAAACATGAGGTTAGAGATAAAGAGGCAGAAGAAGTTTTTAATAATAAGCCTTTAATTTCTAAAGATATTCAACATTCAAAAAAAGAATTAAGATTTCAGGCTTTAGGTAGAACTGATAAGGGAAGATTAATATTTCTATCATTTACCATCAGAAAAGATAAAATTAGAGTAATCTTAGCAAGAGATATGAATAAAAAGGAGGTGCCAAAGTATGAAGAAGCTTAAGAAAATACCAAATTTTAAAAATGAAAATGAAGAAAGAAAGTTTTGGGCAACTCATGATTCAACCGAATACGTGGATTGGTCTAAGGCAGAAAGAGTTATATTTCCAAACCTAAAGCCATCTACCGAAACTATCTCCTTGAGGATTCCGGAATATTTACTTGCTCGTATTAAAGAGATAGCCAATTTCAAAGACGTGCCTTACCAGTCTTTGATGAAAATATTTCTTGCAGAAAAAGTCGAAGAAGCTCTTCGAAAAAGCTAATCTAAGCCGACCACTGGCTAAGAGGTTTAGAATCTTAACTTTTACGAATAACAAGTGTATTTTTTATAACTTTAGCTTTATGACCTTTAGAATTCAATGAATCAACATAATTAACTACTGTTTCGGCTACAGCTTTTTGTCCATTATATTCCCAGTCATAGAGTCCCACGGGCCGAATGGTGTCGATAGTTGGTACCCAATGCATATGAATTCTTCCACTTGGTTTTGTGACTCTAAAGGCTTCTTCTAATGCCTGTTTTGTTCTTTCCCTTGCCCGTATCTCGCTGGTAAGTTTATCCCCTGCGCATAGAATTGGTATACACCCCTTTGATATAACGATATCGAATACACTGTCTCCAAAAGATAAATGATAGGCGTATCCCCTGATTGCAGTAGAATCTTCGGGCAGTTGCCAACTGCGTGCATCGATATCTATAACCTCACAGCCAAGACCCAAAGATCTTATATAGCTTCCCAACCCTCCACATGAGGAACCAATATCGAGTATTCTTTTGTTGATTAGATCTGAGTCTCTTAGCAATAAGAAGGTTAAATCTTCTCTATACTGTCTGTTATCTTTAGAGAAGCCTACTGCTGTTTCTAGTCTGGAATTCATAGGATAGTATTCTAATACTTTTACTACATCTTTTCAATCTTAAAATAAGAGCTATTGACACTTAATTTAGGCTGTGTTAAGATGGGAATCGTGAACGATTATCACTCCGGTAAAAGCTGGAGGATAAGAGGCAAGAGATTATTTATGATAGCAAACAAAAATATTTTTACTCCCCGTTTGGGGATTTTGTTGTCTTCGTAATCTTTTCTCTCTCACAATAAAATTTAAAAACTTTCCGGATCGGGCCTGTAGCACAGTTGGTTAATGCGCTTCATTTGCAATGAAGAGATCACCGGTTCGAATCCGGTCAGGTCCACCGAGTCTAGCAACTAGCCACTAGTCGCTAGCAACTAGGATCTGAAGTTTGTTCTTTGCGACAAGCTTCTCAGTAAGGAGAAGCTTTTTCCAGAGAATAAATGAGTAAAATTTGGCCATGAAGTAGAATAAAATTTACTTCATGGCTATGAAGTCATCTTATGATGTACTTCATAGCTCTTTGACAAGTGAAGAGAAGTCCCGTTTAATCTGGGTTCGCCAGCCGGCGAGAGAGATTTGAGCGGGATAAATAATTTTTAATGTTACTCATTAATGCCAACAATGGATGCCTAGGAGGCTTTGGCCGAGGAAGGACGCATACGGCGGCGATACTCGTCGGGTAGGTGCCATAAACCTATGATCCGGCGGTTTCCGAATGGGGAAACCCGGTCTCGATAATATCGGGATCGACCAAACATGAAGTTAGTTCAGTAATGGACTATATTAACGTTTGGTTGGTAACGGCGTGAACTGAAACATCTAAGTAACGCCAGGAAAAGAAATCAATAGAGATTCCCTAAGTAGCGGCGAGCGAAAAGGGAAAAGTCTAAACCCCGCCGAAAGGCGGGGGGTTGCAGGACTGCATAGCAGGATCAGTTGAAGGTAGAGGAAAGCGCCGGAATTGCGCTACCAAAGAGGGTGATAGTCCCGTATTCAAAACCCAAGACTGCCTAGCAGTATCCTAAGTACCATGGGGTACGATAAAACCCTGTGGGAAACTGGGACGTCCACGTTCCAAGACTAAATACCAAAGTCTACCGATAGTGAACTAGTACCGCGAGGGAAAGGTGAAAAGCACCCCGGAAGGGGAATGAAATAGACCTGAAATTGTTGGCTAACAAGCAGACAAAGCTTGTCCTTTGGACAAGGAAATTCTAAGCATTAATTTCTAAATTCTAAATAATATCAAAATTACAATAATCAAATTCCAAACAATTAATTTTAAGATTTGAAAATTGAAATTTATTTAGGATTTATGATTTTGAATTTAGGATTTTCTCGTCCTTTGGACGAGTAATGTCGTGCCTATTGAAGAATGAACCGGTGAGTTTCCTCACCTTTCATTAGTTTAAGCAAGTCAAACTTGCGAAAGCGTAGTGAAAGCGATCCCTAACTGGGATATTTAGAAGGGTGAGGAAGACCCGAAACCGGGTGAGCTAACCTTGGGCAGGGTGAACCTCGACGAAAGTCGGGGGGAGGCCCGAACCCGTATCTGTAGCAATAGGTTGGGATGACCTGAGGTTAGGGGCAATATGCCAAACGAACCCGGAGATAGCTGGTTCTCCCCGAAATATATTTAGGTATAGCGGCCGCCTCCACTTCCTAGGGGTAGAGCACTGAATGGTTCACGGCGACGCAAGTTGTCGTAACCAATCAAACTCCGAATACTAGGATGTTACGGCGAGCTAGTCAGACTTGTCGGGCTAAGCTGATGAGTCGAAAGGGAAACAGCCCAGACTCCCATCTAAGGCCTCTAAATAAAAGCTAAGTTTCGAAGGAAGTCAAGTTCCATAGACAACCAGGAGGTTGGCTTAGAAGCAGCCATCCTTTAAAGATAGCGTAACAGCTCACTGGAAGATTGCCTGCCTCACGGCAGGTAGGTACTTGGCGCCGAAAATTTATCGAGGATAAGCTTTTTGCCGAAGATGGAGCCCTGAAGTATGCGCAAGCTTAACTTCAGGGGGTAGGGGAGCGTCCCCACTTTTGTGAAGCCGCACTGTAAGGTGCGGTGGAAAAGTGGGGAGTGAGAATGCCGGTATGAGTAGCGAGATGCCGATGAGAAGTCGGCACGCCGAAAGCCCAAGGTTTCCTCCGCAATGTAAGTCAGCGGAGGGTTAGTCGGTCCTAAGGGTGTCCCTTGCTAAAGAGGGGTAGCCCGATGGACAAGTCGTTGAAATTCGACTACATGGGAAAGTGCGTTATCACTCAAGGATTGACCAGAGTGGAAGAGAAATGCCTCGGGAACGGGGTCTAAGCCATAAAGCAGTTTTGACTGGTAAATCCGTCTGAACGTTTTAACTGAATGGCGATGGCATATGTTCTGATTTTTTCAGGGCTAAGATTTCAGCTTTCAGTCTGCGAGAAAAGATTCGTGAGGAGTGCTTTTCTGTACCGTACCGCAAACCGACACAGGTGGGTTGGTCGAGAAGACTAAGGCGATCGGGAGAAGGATGATCAAGGAACTCGGCAAAAAAGCTGGGCGTAACCTTTGGGAGATGCCCTTCCCGCCTTTGGCGGGATACAACAAAAGATTGCTTAGCGACTGTTTATCTAAAACACAGGTCCCTGCAAAACCGAAAGGTAAAGTATAGGGGCTGACGCCTGCCCAGTGCTGGTAAGTCAACCGCAGTGAGTGCGTAACCTTCGAGGTTACAAGCTTGTTGCGTAAGCTCCAGTAAACGGCAGCAGTAACTATAACTGTTCTATGGTAGGTTCAATTGAATCGCTGCCATAGTGAGGTGAAAAACCTCCGTGTCCGAGTTTAAAAATAACACGAAAACTTGACTATATGCTGGAAACTCCTGTATTCTGGATCTACTATGGATAAGTTTGTACATAGTGAAAATGATACCAGTAGGGACAATCAGCAGGAAAGACTAAACCCGTGGTGGATTGTAGGATTTGTTGATGGTGAAGGATGCTTTTCCGTAAGCAGGTTTAAAAATAAAACTTGCAAAAGCGGTTATCAGATTCTTTTCGAGTTTGTTATAACGCAGGGAGAAAGAAGCAAGGAATCACTAGAATCAATAAAAGATTATTTTGGTTGCGGAAATATTTACATTAACCGTCGCTATGATAATCACAATTACAATCTTTTAAGATATTGCGTAAGAAGACAGAATGATTTAAAAAAGATAGTCGTTCCGTTTTTTAGAAAGCACAGACTTAAAACCACAAAGCAGCAGCAATTTGAAAGTTTCTGCAAAAAGTTAGGGGTTTAGAATCCCCAGAGACTATACGTCAAGTCCCCTCCTTTTTAAAAAAGAAGGGGGAAGATATAGTCCAAGCTTCATTTATTTGAAGTATTAGAGCGAAGTTCCTTGTCGGGCAAGTTCCGACCCGCACGAAAGGCAGAACGACTGAGCAACTGTCTTGATCATCTACCCGGCGAAATTGAGATGGCCGTGAAGACGCGGCCTAGTTGTCCTTGGACAAAAAGACCCCGGGAGCTTTACTGTAGCTTGGCATTTGAAAACTTGTTTCAACTGTTTAGAATAGGAGGGAGCTTGTGCTTTGCACAAGATTGATGATTGACCATTGATGATTTATGATTTGAATTTCTAAATTGTCAATAGTAAATAATAAATTGTCAATCTCGCGCAGAGCGCGAGCATCGGTGAAATACCTCTCTTTGAAATTAGTAATCATTACCTTATTGCCGCAAAAAGATCCGGCTAAGGGACAGTGTCTGGCGGGCAGTTTAACTGGGGAGGTTGACTCCTAAATTGCAACGGAGTTGCACAAAGGTTGGCTAATCGCCGATGGAAATGGCGATGATAGTGTAAAGGCACAAGCCAGCTTGACTGCGAGACCTACAAGTCGAGCAGGTGCGAAAGCAGGTCTTAGTGATCCTCCGAGGCTTAGTGGTAAGCACGGAGCTTAACGGATAAAAGCTACCCCGGGGATAACAGGCTGATCGCATCCAAGCGTCCACAGCGACGATGCGGTTTGGCACCTCGATGTCGGCTCATCCTATCCTGGGGCTGTAGAAGGTCCCAAGGGTCGGGCTGTTCGCCCGTTAAAAGGGTACGCGAGCTGGGTTAAGAACGTCGTAAGACAGTTCGGACTCTATCCAGGACAACCGTTT